>ERZ773069.755-NODE-755-length-20237-cov-5.436429_pt1 | contig 20237 bp, 17 predicted proteins | sample MGYA00580619_ERZ773069 | MGnify/ENA primary metagenome ERZ773069 (study PRJEB29015, sample SAMEA2738007) | human oral metagenome | biome: human oral; feature: human-associated habitat; material: dental | place: China | collected 2108 ...
AAAATAAGGAGTGATAATTTTGAATTTTGACGAAGCCTTTAAAATACTAGAAATAAAACCGACAGATGATAAAAAGAAAATAAAAATTGCATATTCTGAAATGTTGAAAAAATATCATCCTGAGGAATTTCCTGAGATATTTATGAAGACTAATAAAGCATATAGAGTTGCTTTGGAGTTTGAAAAAGCTGATTTTGATGAAGTGAAATCAGAGAATAAGATGACTGAAAAAAATAATGAAAATGAAGAATTTTTTGAAAGAGTGAAAAAGAATTTTGAAGAAAATAAAGAAAAATCTTTTATTGAAAATTTTGAAGATATTTTTTCTGATGAAAAAAATGAAAGTGAATTTGAGAATATTTTTTCTAATAAAAATAATTATGTGAATAAAAAAACTTTTGAAGAATCTGAAGAGTTTTCAAATATTTTTGATGAAAAGAAAAATTTAAAAAAATCAATATCTGAATGGATAGAGGGATTGAAGAGTCTTATTTCATCTGAAAAGCGACCGCTTACAGAATATAGGAAAATTTTACGGGAATTTCATTTTAATTTTGATAACTTGGAAAAAAAGCAGATTAGAGAAATTTTTCAAAAAAGTGAATTGTATAATTATGCTTGGAGAAATTTGACTAGAATTGAAATAGAACTTTTAATTTATAATTTGAATAGTTCTGATGAGATTGTTGATATTTTAGGAGAAACTTGGGCAGATTCTGGGAAAAATGAGAACACGAGCTTAAATAAAATTGCAAAAAAAATTTCAAGTGAAAATTTTTTGGAAAATGAAGAAGGATATGAGCAGTTTATTCAGGATTATTTTAATATTAATGTTTTTAAATTATTTAAAAAAAATGTTGCATTGTATTCCTATCGGGATATTGAGCAAGTTGGTAATACTTTTAAATTTGTATTTTATAAAATAAAAAATGAATATATTGAAATTAATAATTATATGAAAATTTTGGGAATGGGCTATAAAGATGGTCTTGAAGCAAAAATAACCGTATTTATAATTTTTATGTTTTTATCAACTATTATAGCTTTATTTTTTCTAGATACTAATGTTGCATGGAATATAACAGTCTTTGGAGGAATTTTTTTTACAATCATAGACTGGCTTAACATTATTTATGAAAAAGATTTTGGCTGGAGTATGAGATGCGGATTTTCAAACTATTTATTTATACTAATGACTATAATTTTTTTGGGAAGATTAATAGTTATTGGGAATGCAGAATATGATTCATCATTCTCAAAATTTTTACTATATTTTTTATTAATATCTCAATATTTATTTATAAATATTATTTTATTTATAAAAATGGTAACGACAACTTATGTAAGATATGAAAAAATAAAAGAATTTTCAAAAAAAATTTTGAATGTCTTTGTTTTAAAAAGATAAAAAATAAGGAGTGATAATTTTGAATTTTGACGAAGCCTTTAAAATACTAGAAATAGAGCCGACAGATGATAAGAAGAAAATAAAAATTGCATATTCTAAAATATTGAAAGAATATCATCCAGAAGAGTTTCCTGAGATGTTTATGAAGATTCGGGAAGCGTATCAGACTGCTTTGGAGTTTGAAGAATATAATTTTGATGAAGTAAAATACAATAAAACGAATTTTAAAAATAGAAATTTTTTTGAAATTGAAAAAAATTTTGAAAATGATGATTATGAGGAGATTTTTTTTGAAAATGATATTCAAAATACAGGTATTGAGGATGAAGAATTTTCTGATGTTTTTAGTGGAAAATATGAATGGATGGAAGAAAATCTAAAGTCTTGGCTAAAAGAGATTCGCAGAATTTTAAACAGAGAAAAAGTTTCTTTTATTTACTTAAAAGTTTTTTTGAAAAGATTTGATAAGTTTTCAGATGATGAAAAGTCTAGAATTAGAGATATTTTAGGATTGGAAAATAATGATTTTGAAGATAATTTGATTTTAAAATCAGAGAGTCTTTTTGAATTTGAAAAAGAATACATTATTTCCTGTTTGTCAAATAATAAAAATGAATTTTGGAAAGTAAAGGAACTTTATAGTAGTAAAGAGGAAAAAGATAATGATAAGGCTTTGGAAAATTTTGTGGAAAGATATTTTAATGTGAAAAAGTTGAATATTTTTGGATTTTTTATATTTTGGAATATTTATCGTGGAAATTATAGGTATCTTGATATAAAAATAAATAAAAAAATTCACAATTTGTTTTTTAATTTGTCAAATAATTTATTTTTTAAAAGAATAGTTTATAGTTATAAGAAAATAAAAAATATATTTTATCATTTGGAAATCACTTGTGAAGATGATATTGGAGAAGATGATGCTTTTATACATGCTCTGATATTTCTTCTTAGCTGTCTCGCATTAATTTTTATTTGCTTATTCAGTTTACCATCGATAATAAAAATAAATACAAAAGAAATGGATTACAGTAATGTTATAAAAAGTTTTGAATTAGTTAAAATTTATTGGATCGTACTTACAGTTACAAGAGCTCATTTGGATTTTTCGCTTGCAAAACGTGGAAATAACTTAAATATGGCGAGTATGTTGAATATACAAATAATTCTGCTTGGAAGTTATTTAATTTCTATTTATTTTAATTATAAAATTAAAAACTTTTGGCTGTTTGGAATATTAATATGGATGATTATAAAATTAATAATTGTAAATAGAATAAAATATTTAAGATTGAAAAATTATGCGAAACAAATACTGGACAAAATATATAATTAAAAAAGAAAAATAGTGATGGAGGAAAGTAAAAATGGGAAGAATGATTGGAATTGACTTGGGAACAACTAATAGTTTGGCAACATATATTGACGATAATGGAGAAATACAATTTATAAAAAATGAATATGGAAATATTTTGATTCCGTCTGTTGTGGGAATTGATGAAAATGATGATATTATTGTAGGAGAATTAGCAAAAGAAAGAAGAATGATGAATGCTGGGGAAACTGCGAGTAATTTTAAAAGAAGAATGGGAACAGATGCAAAAATTAAAATTAAAAATAGAACTTTTGATGCACAAATGTTATCTTCATTTGTTTTGAAACATTTAAAGGAAAATGCTGAAAAACAGTTAAATGAAAAAATAAATAGAGCGATAATAAGTGTACCTGCATATTTTAACGATAAACAACGCAGAGATACAAAAATGGCAGCAGAATTGGCAGGACTTACAGTAGAAAGACTTATAAATGAACCAACAGCTGCAGCATTGTCACTTGGAAGCAATATTTTAAATCAAAATTTAAAGTTTATTGTGCTTGACTTGGGTGGTGGGACATTTGATGTTACTTTGCTTGAAACATTTGAGGATATTATGGAAGTGCTGTCAATAAGTGGAGATACAATACTTGGAGGAGAGGATTTCACCACTAAAATTTGTGAAATTTTTTTGAAAAATATCAAGTTATCAATAGCAGATTTGAGTCGTGATGAAAGAACAAAATTATACACAAAAGCAGATAGAGCAAAAAAATTAATAAGCTTGAAGAATGTAGAAATCGAGATGGAAATTAAAGGAAAAAAATATAAATCAGAAATTACACAAGAGAATTTTAGAGAGACTGTAAAACCATTGCTTGTAAAAATGAAAGTTGCGATTGATAAGGCTCTGCAAGATGGAAATACAGATGCTAGGGAAATTGAAAAGGTTATTTTAGTTGGAGGAGCAGTAAAATTAGGAATTATTGAAGAATTTGTGGAAAAATATTTTCATAAAATGCGTGGAGAAAAAATCTATTTTAATAACGATGATTTTATTGAAAATAATAAACTAGTATCAATAGCAGCTGATCCCGATACAGTTGTGGCTTATGGTGTTGGAATCGCAGTTGGAATGAAGGAAAGAAACAAAGTATTTAAAGAGAGAATTCTGACTGATGTGTGCCCATTTACTCTAGGAACAGAAATCGTAGGAAGACGATTCGCACCGATTATTCCTAGAAATACCACAGTTCCCACAAGTAGATCTGAATATTTTTACACAATAGAAGACTATCAAAGTCAAGTAACTGTCGGAATTTATCAAGGAGAAAGCTTGAACATAGATGATAACTTATTTTTGGGAGAATTTTTACTAGATGTGCCACAAAACTTAGCAGGAAAAGAAGCCATAAATGTGAGATTTACTTACGATATAAATGGTATTTTGGAAGTAGAAGCAAAAGTTGTGAGTACAGGAGTTAAAAAAAGTAAATTAATTATAAATGGTGATTTATCAGAAGAAGAAAAAAACGAAAAAATAAAAATGTTGGAAGAAATAAAAATCCAATCTGAAAATAAAAATAAGGATAAACTGCTGCTTGAGAGAGCAAATAGAATTTATGCTGAAATAGTAAATACAGAAATTAGAAATCATATTTCTGAATATTTAGAAAATTACCAAAAAATTGTAGTAACAGGCGACAGAATCCGTATTCAAAAGACAAAAAAGAGTTTTTCAGAATTTCTTGACAAAATTGATCCTGAAATTAATGACATGAGTGTAGAAGATATTTTGAAAGATTTTGAAGATGAAACGGAAGAGGAAGATACGGAAGAAGAAGATGAACTGGAATTTTGGAATTAAAAAATAAATCTTGTTATGAAGAAAAATAGTTAAATATTGAAATTTTGATAATTTTGAAATTACAAAAAATGAGGTAAAATATATTAAGAAAAAAGTAAAAATATTTAAAAATAGGGAGTAATAAAAATGTCAAATTTGAATAAAGAAATTGTTAATGAGATTTTAGAAAGAATAAAAGAGAATTTTTTGCAAGAAATTAGGGAAAATAATGTGGAACTTAATATTAAGCCACTTTGTCATGCAAAACTTTTGGATAGGGAAGAAATTTCTTTGACGGAGAGTAAAGTAGGAGGATTTCCATATATTCCGATTGGAGAAAGAGCACCGATGTTTTATGATGCATTTTCAGATTGTGAAGATGATGAGAATGACGATGAGGCTGGAAATGAAACGATGGCTTTGTTTGCTCAAATTAATTGTGAGGATTTAAAAGGACTTGAAAATTTTCCTGAAAAGGGGCTTATTCAAATTTATATGCAAGGGGATACAGATTTTGAAGTTTACAATGAAGATGACTTGAAAGTGATTTATTATGAAAATATTGGGGAACATTATAGTGAAGAAGAATTGAAAGCGATTTATAATCCAAAATTTGATTGTGGAGATTTTCCTTTTGGAGAGACTCTTGGAAGAGAAATTGGGTATGCATTGGAATTTTCTTCGATGTATAATATTTCAGAGATAAGTGAGGAAAAACAGGAAAAATATCTTGAAACAACTTTGGAAAAAATGAATTTAAAATTGTCAGAAGAAGAAAAAAAAGATATATTTTTAAAGGTAGAAGATGACATATTCTATAATTTTAAGTGGAATGAATATATTGATAAAAATATGGAAATAGTAGATGAAAAGGCATGTGGAATTGATTCAAGAACGCATTGCGGCGGGTATCCTGATTTTTTTCAAGGATATGACCCTAGAGAAAAGGAAGGAGAAAAAGAAAAATATGATACGCTTCTTTTTCAGTTAGGAAGTGATTTGTCTAAAGATGGAGATTGGAGAGCTTTAATTTTTGATGCTGGATTTGTAAACTTTTTTATTAATAGTGAAAAATTGAAAAATAAAGATTTTTCAGATATTTTTGTTGATGTTCAATGTGGTTGATATTTTTGAATAATAAGGGAAATATGAATATTTATTAAAAAGAATTTAAATAAATCTAGCATTAAAACGAAACATTAAAAATAAGGAGTAAAATATGAAAAGAAAAAGTTTACTAAAAATATTGGTTTTATTTATTTTAGCGGGAACTATCGCAAATGCTGAGTATTTGAAAAAGGATGGAGAAGTTTATTATGAAATGCCATATCTTGAAATTAAATTGAAAGTGAAAGGTGCGGATGCGAAGACTTTTGAAAATTTGGGAGAAGATAAGATGAAAATTATCGGCTATTTTGGGAAAGATAGCAAAAATGTTTATTTTCTTGGGAAAAAATTAAAAGATGTTTCAACTAAAAAATTTGAAATTTTGGATGAAAAGTATGTGAAAGATTACAAAAATTTGTATAATCTTAAAACTGATTCACTTTCTTTTTTTTCAATTGATGAAATAAAACCGAAAAAAGTGTCGATTGATGGACTTGATGTGAAAAGTTTTAAAGTTTTGGAAAACAAAAAAGCTTCTTTAACAGACTATTATACAGATAAAAATAGCGTTTATTTTCATAAAGATGATTTGAGAAAAATAACTGGAGCGGATAAAAATTCTTTTGAAATTTTGGAGGAGTATATTGCCAGAGATAAAAATAATGTTTATTCTAAAGGGGAAAAGCTAGGAAATATAGATATTAAAAGCTTTAAATATTTTGAAGATGGGCTAGCAAAAGATAAGAACAGAGTTTTTTACATTGAGGATAATAAAGATGTTACAGGAGTAGATGCGAAAACTTTTGAAAGAATGGGAGAAAGTTATTATTTTAGAGATAAAAATAATGTCTTTGCTTTAAAGGATTATAATCCTTATGATTTGGAAATGTTGAAAAATATTGATAGAAATAGTTTTAATACTTTGAGCAAGGAAATTGGAAAGGATAAAAATGGAGTTTATTATTTTGGAGAAAAAATAGATGGAATTTCTTCGAATAATGCTAAAGTTGTTGAAGCGTTGGGAGATAACGACTATATTCTTCAAAGTGGCAATGACCATTATTTGATGACTGTAAATGAAAAGGATTCAGATAATAATGAAAGATTTGAAATAAAGAAAATAGATAGCTTGGATATTGATTTTGATACATTTAAATATTTTGAGATGTCTAATTTGTATAAAGATAAAAATAGTTTTTATTATCATTCAGATAATGACTTGAAAAAAATTAAAAGCGATATTGATGTTAAAAGTGCTGAAAAAGTGCTGAAATTAAATGATTTTATAAAGGATAAAAGTAACCTTTATTACTACTCTAACGGAAAAATTGAGAAGATTAATTTGAAAATAGATGTAAATAATCTGGAATACTTGGATGATGGAAATTCTAACTTTAGTAATTATTTGAGAGATGGGAAAAATGTTTACTTTGTGGATAATGAGTATGGAAAAGTAAAAATTGTGAAAAATGTTGATAGAAATACATTTAAAGTTGTAAACGGAAATTATGGAGTGGACAATAAAAATGTTTATTGTTTTGGAGAAAAATTGGATTTTGTAGAACTAGATGGGCTTAAAATCTTTAATGAGATTTATTTGAAAGATAAGAAAAATGTTTATGAAATTTCTGTAAATGATAATGACAAAGTGAAAGTAGAACCGATTAAAAATCTTAATATTGATGTGGCAACTTTTGAAGATATTTTTGGTGGATTAAATTACAAAGATAAAAATTCAGTTTATTATGTTGATGAAAATAATGAAAAAATATCTTTGAAAATATTAAAAGGAGCAGATCCGGCTACATTTGAGTTTGGAATTATTTCAAAAGATAAAAATAGTGTTTTTATTGGAAATCAAAAGTTGAAAGGTGTGAGTTCTAAAGGGTTTGAAGTATTAAATGATAGTTTAGATTTCGTAAAAGATTATAAGAATGTTTACTATTTGGATAGAGAAAGTGATGGAATTACTTATAAAGTGGAAGTTTTAGATACAAAAGAAGTTGACATTCCGAGTTTTAAATTTTTGGGGGATTCTTACAACAAGTATTACAGAGATAAGAATAACATATATTTTTTGAATGATAGAGATGACAAAATGAAACTTGAAAAATTGGCTGGTGCAAATCTAAAAACATTTGAAATTATGGATGGTAATTTTGCAAGAGATGATAAAAATCTTTATATTTTTGAGTACAAAGTGGATGGAATTGATCCAAAGACATTTGAAGCATTGAACTATGAAATGATAAAAGATAAAAATGGAGTGTATTTTTTGGAAAATATTTCAGAAGAAAATGAAAATTCAGAAATAAAAACTAGAAAGTTGAACTTAAAAGGATTGGATTTGAGAAGTTTTAAAAAAGTTGATGATAGCGATTATTATTTTAAAGATAAAAATAGTATTTACTACGAGGATTCTGGAAATTTACATAAAATAGAAAATGCTGACTTGAAAACATTCAAAGACTTGGATTATAATTTTGCGAAAGATAAAAATAATATTTATTATAAAAATAAAAAATTGGATGGAATCGATGCTGCAAGTTTTGAAAAAATAGAATTTAATTTTATAAAAGATAAAAACAGACTTTATAAAATCGACGAAGATGAAGAAAAAAATGAGATAAAATTAATTCCAATCAATGAAAAAGTCAATCTTGAAAATTTTGAAGAAATAGGTGGAAATTATTATAAAGACGATAAAAATCTCTATTATTTTGGAGAAAATGAGTTTAAGAAAATAGAAGGAGCAGATCCAAATTCATTTAAATATGACAACGAAAATTATACTTTTATTGCAAAAGACAAAAACAATGTTTATTTTGAAGGAGAAAAAGTGAAAGGAATAGATGTTAAGAGTGCCGAAGGAATAGACGGATTTTGGATGAAAGATAAAAATAATGTGTTTTATCGAGGGAAGAAATTGGAGAAAATCAGTTCAAATAACTTTAACTATTTTGACGGTGGAATTTCGTATGATAAAATTTTGGTTGACAAAAATGGAGCTTACAAATTGCTGGAAAATGAAAATCAAAAAGATAAAATAATTCCACTCGACAGCAAAAACATCGACTTAAAAACTCTTGAAAGATTTGATACACCAATAGATGGTTCAAATTATTTCAAAGATAAAAACGGAGTTTATTTCTTGAACGGAGAAAAATTTGTAAAAATAAATGGAGCGGATAGAGATAGTTTTGATGTAACAATGAGTGGGAAATATGGGAAAGATAAGGATAATGTTTATTTTGAAGGAAAGAGAATGGAAGGGAAAAATCCGATTGAATTTGAGGAGGAAATGTTGGAGAAGGAGTAAGACATATGAAAAAAGTTTGCTAAAAATTTTAATGTTATTGGGTTTAGTAGGAAATTATGCAAAAGATAAGAATGGTGAATATTATCGTGGAGAAAAGATTAGAGAAAATAGAGGAATTAAATAGGGTAAATTTCAAAAAAATGATATAATAAAAACAAGAAGAATTGAAAAGAAAAAAGAATAATATGCGGAGCAAGAAATTTACTATATCTTAAAGAAATAGTTGAAAAAAGAAAGGGGCAAATTTAATATGGACATTAAGATTAAAGCAAAACTGCCAATTGGAATATCCGATTTCAAAAAAATTATCAAAAATGACTATTATTATTTTGATAAAACCAATCTAATTAAAAGTATTTTAAATGACGGTTCTGAAGTAAAACTATTTACTCGTCCGAGACGATTTGGAAAAACATTGAATATGTCGATGCTTAAATACTTTTTTGATGTTAAGAATAAAGATGAGAACAGGAGATTATTTGAAGAGTTGAATATTTCTAAAAGTGAGTATTTTGACATGCAGGGGAATTTTCCTGTGATTTCGATTTCGTTTAAGAAGTATCAGGAAAAAGATTGGAAAAATGGATTTGATATGATCAAAGATATTATTTCTGGCTTGTATGATGAATTTGAGTTTGTGAAGGAAAAACTTAGCACAAGAAAAAAGAAAAAATTTGATTCGATCTTGATGGAGGAAGCTAATCTTGCTAATTGGAAAAATTCATTGGCGGATTTGTCAAATTATTTGTATGATTTTTATGGAAAAAAAGTGATTGTTTTAATAGATGAATATGACCACCCGATAATAAATTCCTATATTGAGGGATATTACGATGAAACTATTGATTTTTTCAAAAGTTTTTATGGAGCTGTTTTGAAGGATAATGAATATCTTGAAATGGGAGTTATGACTGGAATTTTAAGGGTTGCAAAGGAAAATATTTTTTCTGGATTGAATAATTTAGAAGTTCATACAATTTTAGATGATGAATTTACAGAATATTTTGGGATTATGGAAGATGAAGTGGAGAAAGCGCTTGAAGATTTTGGTTTGGAGTATGAATTGAAGGATGTACAAAAATGGTATAATGGATATTTATTTGGAAATAGGAAAGTTTATAATCCGTGGTCTATTGTCAACTTTTTAAAAAATGGAAACTTGAAACCTTATTGGGTAAATACAAGTGGAAATGCTCTTATTAAATTATATTTAAAAAAGCTAAGAGACAGTATTTTTGATGATTTTACAAAACTTCTGGATAAAAAAAGTATATTAAAAATCATTAATGATAATATGACTTTTGGTAATTTGGAAGCAAATTTTGAAAAAAATATTTGGAATTTATTTTTTCATAGCGGTTACTTGACTCTGGCAGAAAAATATGATGAAATGAAAAAAATTGTCAATATAAAAATTCCCAATAAAGAAATTTTAGAAATGTTTTCGGATATGTTTATTGAAGTATATTTTAAAAATACTGGAATTTTTTTGGATATGACTAATGCACTTAAAAATGGTGATATTTCAAATTTCAAAAAATATCTAAAAGAAATTCTATTGGAAAATGCTGGAATATTTGATGTGAGTGGAACTTACAAAGAGCAATTTTATCACGGATTGATGTTAGGATTGATTTTAACTTTGAAAAATGAATACGAAATTACATCGAATAATTTTGCGGGGAAAGGACGATATGATTTACTTTTAAAACCTAAAAATATTTTGGAAGGAAAAGAAGGAATTATTATTGAATTGAAAATTGTTAATGGAACAGAAAATTTAAGTAATGATAAAATTTTTGAAAAACTTGAAAAGGAATGTGAAGTTGCGTTGAATCAAATTGATGAGAAAGGATATAGTTCTGTTTTGAAAAATGCTGGAGTTGAGAAAGTTTTGAAAATTGGGATTGCATTTTTGGGAAAAGAGTTTGAAGTGAAATTTGAAAAATAGTTAAAAAATACAATATTATTGTTTTTCATAAAAAAATATTGTATAATTAACTTAAAAAATGAAATAAAAAAACTTATATTCATTGTTAAAAAAGGCCAATTTAAAGAGAGTTTCAAAGCTCTCTTTATTTAGTATTGATTTTTATAAAAAAATGTTATATTATTTAATAAATAAGAAATTGTATTTAATTTTTTAAATTGTAGAATAAAGGGAGTCTATATTTACTCCTTTTTTTAATTTTTATAAATTAATGATAAAATTGAGATTGCATTTTTGGGAAAAGAATTTGAAATAAAGTTTGAAAGAGAATAATAGAAAATAGTTTTTAAGATATGCTTTTAAAGCATAACTGGTTATAAAAAATAAGTATTTGATATAATAGGATAAATATTGTAAAATAAATCATAAGAAAATAAAAAATTTAGATTTTATTTAATTTTAAGAGGTGATTTTTTATGAATAAAGTATTAGTGGCTTACTTTTCAGCGACAGGGACAACAAAAAAAGTTGCAGAAAAATTGGCGAAAGCAACTGGGGGAAATTTGTTTGAGATAAAACCGCAAGTTGAGTATACTTCTGAGGATTTGAACTGGAACGACAAAAAAAGTAGAAGTTCAGTGGAAATGAATGATGAATTTAGCCGTCCAGAGATTGAAAATGTTGTGGTGAATATTGATGATTATGATACTGTGTTTGTTGGATTTCCAGTTTGGTGGTATATTCCGCCTCGCATTATTCAGACTTTTATTGAAAAACATAATTTGAGCGGAAAAAAGATAATCACTTTTGCGACATCAGGTGGAAGCGGGATAAAAGGCTCAACAGATTTTTTGAAAAAAAATTATTCGGATTTGAATATTATTGAAGGCAAAAGATTTGGTTGGAATGAAAGCTTGGAAAGCATTGGAGCTTGGGTAGAAAAAATAAAGAAATTTTAATGAAAAAGAGAAATATTTTTTGATTAAACAGAGGTGAAAGAAAATGAGAAAAAAAATTACTGCAGGAAGAGATTTATTAGGTAATATTGCACCAAAATTTGCACAATTGAATGATGACGTTTTGTTTGGGGAAGTTTGGGCAAGAGAGGATAAGTTATCGGCTAGGGATAGAAGTTTGATTACGGTCACTGGACTTATGGCGAGTGGAATTTTGGATAGTTCTTTGAAATTTCATTTAAAAAGTGCTTTGGAAAATGGGGTTACAAGAGAAGAATTGGCAGAGGCTGTTACACATTTAGGATTTTATGTGGGATGGCCAAAAGCCTGGGCTGTATTTTGGCTTTTGAAAGAGATCTATTCAGAAGATGGGACAGCTGATCCTGTAAGCAGCTTGTTCGGCAAAGGCGATTATAACGAGGCTTATGCAAAATATTTTAATGGGAAAACTTATTTAAAAACATTAGTTGAGCCGAATAACACTTCAAAAGTTGGTATTCATAATGTTGTTTTCGAGCCAGGAGTTATAAATAACTGGCATTCTCATTCAAATGGACAAATATTGTTGGTTACAGATGGTCATGGATGGTATCAAGAAGACGGGAAAGAAGCAGTAGAATTACATCCAGGAGATGTTGTGAATATTCCTAAAAATGTTAAGCATTGGCACGGAGCGGCAAAAGACAGTTGGTTTACGCATATTGCCTTGTCAGATGGCGGTTCGACTGAATGGTTTGGGATATTGTCAGAAGATGAATATGAAAAGTTGCCAAAAGCGGTGAATGCTAGATAATTAAATAATTAAAAAAAGTAATATAGATAGTAAAAAGAAAATAAAAATATAAAATTAGAAAATTCCTCTCTAATATTAATTTGATTTGGTATTAACTTAATATTGAGAGGAATTCATTATAAATAAAATAAAAAATGAATGAGGATTTATGGAATTAAGAATTTTAAAATATTTTTTGATGGTTGCAAAAGAGGAAAATATAACAAAAGCGGCAAAATCACTTTATATCACACAACCGACATTATCACGGCAATTGGCACAGCTTGAGGAAGAGCTGGGAGTTAAACTTTTTACGAGAAGTAATCATAAAATTTTATTGACTGAAGATGGGAAATTTTTGCAGCGAAGGGCGAGGGAAATACTTTATTTAACGGAAAAAACGAAAAAAGAGCTGTCTTATGACAACGAAATTGTTGCTGGAGAAATATCTATTGGATGTGGCGAATTTTTGGGAATGAATGAACTCGCAAAATTACTCTCAGAATTTCAGGAAAAGTATCCAAATGTTAAATTTGACATTTATAGTGGGACAGCCGAAGATATTATTTATAGAATTGAACATGGTTTTTTAGATATGGGACTTGTATTTGACTATATAAATAAGGAAAAGTATAAATTTATAAGATTGAAACAGATTGAAGAATGGGGACTTTTGGTTAGAAAAGACAATAAATTAGCCTCAAATAAATTTATTTATCCAGAAGAAATCAAAAAAGAATCAGTAATTATTTCTAAAAATAAATTAATTCAAAATGAATTTGCAAATTGGATGGGAATTCCTACGGAGAAATTAAATGTTGGCGCTACTTTCACACTGGTTTATAATGCTGCGATGATGGTAAAAAACGGAATGGGAATGGCAGTTTGCTTAAAATTAGAGAACCATTTTGAAGATTTGAAATTTATTCCATTTTATAAAGCAGCAATTTCTAAGATAATTTTGGCTTGGAAGCCGTGTTTGAAATATTCGGTGGCGACAGAAAAATTTATTAAATTTATTGAGGAGAAAAGAAATGCTACCAATTTTTAATATTTTTGAGCTTTGGGTCAAAGAAGGTAAAAAAAATGCATATGTGGCAGTTGGAGAAAATAATATTATAAAATCAGTTTTAAATGATGAAGGTACACTTGGGATGTATTTGGTTCAGGAAAAAGAAAATCCCAATATGACTTATATGTTTGAAGTTTATGAAGATGAGAAAAGTTACCAGGAACATGTCAAGTCAGAACAATATAAAGAATTTTTAAGACAATCACCAACAATCTTGACTAATCATAAAAAGAAAATTCAAGTAATGCCAGAGTATATAGGAGATAAAAAGTTTGTGCAAACAAGAAATACTCGTGTAAATTATGTTACAGTTGATGTAAAAGAAGGATTTAATGATGCTTTCAGGGAAATTGTACTTGATAAAATGAAGCAGTCGATAAAAAAAGAAGAAGGTGTTTATGTAATTTATGCTGCAACGGCAACAGGAAATCCGAATAAATGGTACTTTTTTGAAATTTATGAAAATGAAAAAGCGTATCAAAAACACAGAAAAACAGCTCATTTTAAAAAATATATTGAGCAAACGGAAAATATAATTGAAAATAAAGAATTTATAAATATTGAAGGTGTAATATTATTAAATAAAGGTAATTTAAATTATATGAAATAAAAAATATTAAATTTTGAATTTTAGTAAAATAACAATTTATGTAAAAAAATGGAGATGATTTCAAATGAAAACAACAAAAATACAAGAAATAGAAATACCTAAAGTAGCACTAGGAACTTGGTCTTGGGGATTTGGAGGAATCGCTGGAGGAGATTCGATTTTTGGAAATAAATTAGGAAAAGATGAATTGAAACCAGTTTTTGATAGAGCAATGGATTTGGGACTAAAATTGTGGGATACTGCCACTGTTTATGCGAGTGGTCAATCTGAAACTATTTTGGGAGAATTTGTAAAAGATAGAAGTGATGCGATAATTTCTACAAAATTTACACCTGAACTTGCAGAAGGAAGAGGAGATAATGCGATTTTTGAATTTCTTGATGAAAGTTTAGAAAGATTGAATAAGAAAGTTATTGATATTTATTGGATACACAATACAAAAGATATGGAGGAGTGGGCACCTAAATTGGTTGATGTGCTAAAATCAGGAAAAGTGAAAAAAGTAGGAGTTTCTAATCACAATTTAGAACAAATAAAATATGTGAATAATCTTTTAAAAGAAGCTGGATTTCAGTTACACGCTATTCAAAATCATTTTAGCTTACTTTACAGAACAATTGAAACAACTGGAATTTTAGATTATTGTAAGGAAAATAATATCGCAGTATTTTCGTATATGGTACTGGAGCAGGGCGCTTTATCTGGAAAATACACAAAAGAAAATCCATTGCCAGCTGGAACAAGAAGGGGTGAAGCATTCCCGCCTGAAACTTTGGCAAAATTGGAGCCGTTATTTTATGAAATGAAAATTTTAGGTGGAAAATATTCTGCAACAATTCCTGAAATTACGACTGCTTGGGCGATTGCAAAAGGAACAATTCCAATAATTGGAGTTACAAAACCTAATCAAGTTGACGATGCCAAAAGAGCTGCAAGTGTTGAATTAAGTGATGAAGATGTTGAGCTTATGGATAGAGTAGCGATTAGTACAGGAGTTACGGTGAAAGGTGAATGGGAAAGTTCAATGTAATTTTAATTTAAAATGAATTTAAAAAAATTCAGATTTAAAATAAATTTTAGTAGATGTGAAATAAAATTTTTTAATAAAGTTAGTAAAGCTAGTAAGTAATAATTGAAGTTGTAAAATTATTAAATAAAGGTAATTAAATTATAAAATAAAAGTATTAATTTAAACTTTGGAAGAAATAATAAAAAATATGAGAGTGTGTATGTGTAAATTTTTTTATGTAAAAATCTATATATTACTAAAGTATATATTTACACGAAATTATAGACACTCTCATTTCATAAAAAGTGATATTTAAACTTGCAACTTACTTTACTTTTTTGTCGCATTCATTTATTGACGATACACCATAGAAATTGAATTTTATTAATTTGATAAATTTAATCTGATAATCAATTTTTTTATTTTTTATAGATTTAATTCAAAATCGAACTATAAAATTATAATTCTTTTATTAAATTTTTCAAATATTCTTTTACTCTATCCTTTAATTCTTCATGTCTAAGTCCAAATTCGACATTTGCAACAAACATTCCAAATTTATCTCCAGTATCATATCTTAACCCGTCAAAATTATAGGCATATAATTTTTCACCATTGTTTTTCATTGCTAAAATTGCATCTGTCAGTTGTATTTCTCCCCCTTTTCCAGGTTTTGTATTTTTTAAATACGAAAAAATTTCAGGCTCTAATACGTAACGTCCCAATGCAGCAAGATTACTCGGAGCTTCATTAACTAATGGCTTCTCAACAAAATCCTCTACAATAACTGTCTTTTCATCAAATTGCTTCAATGGTTTTATTATTCCATATTTTGAGACATTTTTGTGAGGAACTTCCTGAACTCCTAAAATTGTTCCTCCTTGCAGTTCATTATATTTTTCTATAAGCTGTTGTGTTACAGGAAGCTGCCCCTTCCCTCTATCTGTGTAAATAATGTCATCTCCTAAGAGCACAACAAATGGCTCATCTCCCACAAAAGATTCTGCACAACTTATTGCATGTCCTAATCCCAATGGCTTTTTCTGACGCACATAATAAATATTTGACATCTCAGAAATATGATTTACCACTTTTAAAAGGTCTTTTTTCCCATTTTCTTCCAAAGTTCTTTCAAGTTCATATGAATAATCAAAATGATTTTCAATTGATCCCTTATTTCTTCCAGTAATAATTAGAATTTCTTCAATTCCAGCCTCCAAAAGTTCCTCCACAAGATACTGTAATGCAGGTTTATCGACAATTACAAGCATTTCCTTAGGCTGTGCTTTTGTCGCAGGCAAAACTCTTGTTCCAAGTCCTGCTGCTGGTATAACGGCTTTTCTTATTTTTTTTATGCTCATAATTTACCTCCTGTTTTATTTATATATCAAATTTTAAAGCTATCTTAAAATTTAAAAACTAAAATATATGTCCTTCATCCGAATAACTAACTTTTATTGCTAACGGTTCAAACAATTTTAATTTTTCAAAATATTCTTTTGCCCTTGAATTAGCTATCATATGGTATTCCTTCGTCTTTAAATCATACTCGTATTTTCCAATTATAATAATACTTTTTTCATCTGGAAACTGTACATAGAACCGTACAATTTCTTTATCCGGTAACGGATTTTTCCCTAAATTTTTAGTATCAATTTTTGTAAAAAAGTTTTTATACTCATCAAATTTTTTATAAAATTCTTTTTTAAACTCATCATTTGTAGTTGTTGGAGTAGCCTTTATAGTAATTCCTATATTAGCATTATAATTCTCATCTTCAATTGTATAATAAGCCATTTTAACATTGTCGCTATCACAAAAAATATCATTCGATCTTTTTTCAGTTTGAATTTTTTTTATAACTCTATCCAAAAAGATATCAGGGTTATTCGCAAAATTACAAGTATTACTAAATCCTTGTATTCCCGCCAAGAATAAAAGTGATGATATTATTTTCTTCATTTTATCTACATCCCTTCAAAAATATAATTTTAATATGTTTAATTATACCATAATTTTTTTAATTAATGAAATGTTTTTACTACATTATTTTTTCTAACTTTGAAAAGTCATAAAATAAAAAAGTTGCAATTTTTAAAAAAATACACTATAATTAACGATATATATTTGAAGGGAGATTATATTTATGTTTAAAGAATTTAAAGAATTTATATCAAGAGGAAATGTAATGGATCTTGCAGTTGGAGTTATAATTGGAGCTGCTTTTGGAAAAATAGTAACTTCATTAGTTGATGACATAATTATGCCTATTATTGGAATAATTTTAGGGAAAATTGATTTTTCAAATTTAAAATTAGTTATTACGCCTGCTAACGGGTCTACTCCAGAAGCTGCAGTAAAATATGGATTATTTATTCAAAATGTAGTTAATTTCTTTATTATGGCTTTTGTTATCTTTCTTATGGTAAAATTTGTAAATAAATTAAGAAAACCTGCTACAACTGAAAAACCAGCTGAACCTGAACCAACAAAAGAAGAAGTATTATTATCTGAAATCAGGGATATTTTAAAAAACAAATAATAAAAATTATAATTTATGAACGGAATAGAAAAAATTATTCCGTTTAATCTTTTTTTGAATTTAATATTAAAATTATTTAAAAATTTAAATTAAAATATTATGGAGGTTATTATGGATTTTGAAAATAATAAAAATGAACAACATCATTCAAATCATAATATAGAAGAGTTAGACAGAATAAGAAATGAAGTAACAAATAATTCCAGCAATTCAAATTTTAATGAAAATATAAATGGCTCGATTACCTTAACTCTAGATGATCTAACTGTAAAAAATATGAGATTTATGGCAACAGTAATAAAAATTTTATCAGTTTTAGGAGTTATTGTAGGAGCTTTCCAAATATTAATACTATTTCTTGGAATTTTTACTATTATAATTTCAATCAAATTTTTTAAATCAGCAAATGCTTTGGAAGATACACTTATTATGAAGGATGGAGAACAATTAAAAACGTACTTCAATGAACAGTCCAAAGCCTTAAAATTATATATTATCTTTATAATAGTTGGTATTATTATTGGTATTCTTTTTTATGGATTTCTTATGGTATGTGTAATAGCTGCTTTAGCCAATGATACAATCTTATAAACAGTTTTATTTAAAATGAGAGTATTAAAATTTTATGTAAATATATATAATTTAATAAATATGAATTTCAAACTATAATTACACAAAAAATTTATACTCTCAATTGTTATTTTTAAATTTTAATTTTAAAATTTATCGAAAAATTAAACACTGGATATTACAACTGTTTTTATCTTCTTAATTTCATCATAACTTGGATCAATTACAACTCCCCATATTAAATTAACGTTTTTATCCTTTACAATATCTGAAATTTTCTCTGTTATTTTTCCAATATCCATAAGTGAAACACTTGTTCCTGTTGTAAAATTTACTAAAACTCTTTTAGCATTTTCCAATTTACCTTCAAACAAGTTATTTTCCATAAGCTGTTCAATTATTTTGTCAACTGCGTTATCTCCCTTTCCTTCCCCAACTCTAATAATCGTATTCTTAGCATTATGAAGAACTGCTTTTACATCTAAAAAATCAATATTCATAAATCCAACTTCCGTCAAAATATTTACAATTCCTTCAATCCCTTCCTTTATAATTAAATTTACCGTATTATAAACAGATTCAAGCGGCTCTTTTCTATCAATATAATTATATAATTTTTCGTTTGGAATAATAATTAGACTATCTGTAAGTTTTTCAATTTTCTTTATTCCTGTATTCGCAATTTTCAGAGTTTCAAATCCCTCCAGATAAAATGGACGAGCAACAATACTAATAGTAAAAATCTTCAATTTTTTTGCAACTTCAAGAATAACAGGCATTATTCCACTCCCAGTAGCTCCACCAATCCCAGAAATCAAAAACAATATATTCGTTCCCAAAAGTAATTTCTGAAATTGATTTTCACATTGAAATGCCACTCTTTCAGCCCTTTCCCTGCTACATTCCTTAACACCAGTATCTAAAAATATTTTTTTCTCTGCGTGACTCGAATCAGAACTTTCACTATTTGTATCAATCGTTATATATTCGACCTTCTTTACACCTGAGGCTATCATAAAATTAACAAAATTTATCCCCATTCCGCCAATTCCGATAACTTTCATATTCATCTTATCTTTCATACCGTTATTCCAATCTTGCAAATACAAATTATATGCAAATCTCCCTTCCATTAAAGATTTTTAACATTAAAATTAAATTTTTATAGTTATATTTTAGCAGATTAGAAGTGGTATTTCAAGGGATAAAAAAATCACAGTTAAATTAATAACTGCAATTCCTTATTTCTATTTTTTTCATTACTTTTTTCCAACTCCGTTTAATTTCTCAAAAATAACAGACTTTGTAATCACATAAAGTAAAATTGCTATCAACAATGGCAACACTATTGATGTTAACAAAAGTATTCCAATAATAACTGGTGCATCTTCAACCAAATCTTTTGAAATGGTATTTATTTCCTTCGTAAAGTTATCAATTTTACCTTTTGCACTATCTATTTGACCTGGAATGTTAAAAATACTCTTAGACTGATCTAGCGAAAGCATCTCATCTTTCACTTTATTTAGCCTTCCCAGATCCTGATTTAGTTCAACAATTGCAGGCTCTTTATATTCCTTTTCAAAATATCTCGATATTGTTGAATTTATAAAAATTGCACTTGGTAAAACTATGTAAATATAAAGCAATATGAAAAATGAATATTTAGAAATCTTTCTAAAAATTTTTGTAACTTTATTTTTATAAATAGTATATGGAAAAATTGTAATTAACGAAATAAACGTCAAGATTGTAGCCAATTTTACCTTAAAAATTTCATA
>ERZ773069.759-NODE-759-length-20072-cov-6.125094_pt1 | contig 20072 bp, 17 predicted proteins | sample MGYA00580619_ERZ773069 | MGnify/ENA primary metagenome ERZ773069 (study PRJEB29015, sample SAMEA2738007) | human oral metagenome | biome: human oral; feature: human-associated habitat; material: dental | place: China | collected 2108 ...
GGATTTGGCAAAGTTTTTATAATAATTAAACTCTGTCTTAAAACTTTTAATTGCATAATACCTTGTTTTTTAACAGAATATCTGTCAATAAAACAAAGCATTTCTGCAAGTCGGTAATAATGGCATACGCCTAAAAATAATATTTACAAAGAAAGGGGTTACTTTATGGAAGTTACAACAATGGTTTTAATTGCAGCAATTGTTATATTTGTACTTATTATAATTATGCTTGGTTATATCAAGTCTCCGCCTGATAAGGCAATTATTATCTCAGGCTACAGAAAACCGAGAGTGCTTATCGGTCAGGCAGGAGTAAGGATTCCTTTTTTGGAAAGAGTGGATATGCTTACGATAAAACAGATATCAGTTGATATAAAGACCAACGGTTATATTCCGACCAACGACTATATAGGCGTTGATATTGATGCCATAGCCAAGGTCAGAATCAAGACCGATCCCGAGGGTATAGCACTTGCACAAAAAAACTTCCTGAATATGAGAGAAGAGCAGATAGTAACTGCACTTACCGACTCCTTACAGGGAAATATGCGTGAAATCATAGGTACGGTAAAACTTCAAGACCTTTGTACCAACAGAAAGGCATTCGGTGATCAGGTACAGGAAAAAGCCCAAAATGATATGGCGGCACTCGGTATCGAAATCATTTCCTGCAATATTCAAAAGATAAAGGATGAAAAGGACTTGATCGTGGCACTCGGTCAGGACAATATGTCCCAGATACAAAAGAGTGCTTCTATTGCAAAGGCACAGGCTGAAAGAGATGTGCAAATAGCAGATGCGGCAGCGAAAAAAGAAGCCAATGCGGCAAGAGTGGCTGCTGAGACCGAGATTGCACAAAGAATCACCAACCTTGAAATAAAGAAGGCGGAACTGAAAGTTCAGACGGATACTGCCAAGGCAGAGGCGGATGCGGCTTATGAGATCCAAAAACAGCAGCAGGAAAAAAGAATACAGACAGAGACTGTCAATGCTCAAATAGCTAAGGCGGAGAGAGAATCAGAACTTAAAGAAAAGGAAATCTCCGTAAGGCAAAGACAGCTTGAAGCCGAGGTCAATAAGCAGGCGGATGCGGAAAAGTATGCTACAGAGCAAAGAGCGGCAGCCGACCTTATCAGAAGGCAAAGAGAGGCTGAGGCTACACGCTATGCGGCAGAGCAGGAAGCGGCAGGTATAAGAGCAAAGTATGAGGCTGAGGCTAACGGTATAGCTCTAAAAGGAAAGGCTGAGGCTGAGGCAGCAAAGGCTAAGGGACTTGCAGAAGCCGAGGCTATGGAAAAGAAGGCGGAGGCGTACAATAAGTATAACCGTGCCGCTATGGTTGAGATGATCATAAGGGTTCTTCCTGAGATTGCCGGTAAGGTTGCCGAGCCTCTAAAGCAAATTGATAAAATCACTATTGTCGGCGGAGGAGCGGACAGCAACGGTCTGTCAAGCGTTGCCGATAATGTGCCTCTTATGATGAAGAAGACATTTGAGTCGGTAAAAGAAGCTACCGGAATAGACCTTGCGGAGATAGTAAGGGCGGAAAGCTATGATGCCAAGGTCAATAAGAATGTCAATATTTCCGGAGTATCGGAGATTTTAGATGCTATGAAAAAAGAGCCGGAGAGTGAGAATAAAGATACAAAAGAAGTAGAAGATAAAAAAGAGCAGTAGTAGCCGTCTTTATAAACTTCCCGCTGCCAAAGGACAGTAAGTCCGAAGCAGTAAATATAGTTTTGTTAATAATAGGTTTTACAAAAATTACCCACTGTCAGGCGGCAGTGGGTAGTATTATACAATAACCGAAAGGATTTTAGTTATGAACAATATTAAGATAATTCTTGCCTCGGCTTCACCGAGAAGGAAGGAATTACTTACGCAAATAGGTGTAAAGTTTGAGATAATGATATCGGACAAGGAAACCGATATAGACAGCACAGATCCCATAAAAGCTTGTGAAAAACAGGCAATGCAAAAGGCACTTGATATAGAAGAAAAGGCGGCACTTAAATACAAGGAAGATTATATTATAATAGCTGCCGATACCATAGTGGCTTTGGAAGACACCATACTTGGCAAGCCAAAGGACAAAGAAGATGCAAGACTTATGCTTGAGAGGATATCCGGTAAAAAACATAAGGTATATACTGCGGTATGTGTGTTTAACAGCAGGTTAAAAACACAGGAAAGCTTTGTAGAAGAGACTACGGTAGAAGTGGCAGAGCTTTCAAAAGAAGATATAGACTTTTATTTATCTAAAGATGAAGCCTACGATAAGGCAGGAGCCTATGCTATACAGGGGCTTTTTTCAAGATATATATTGGGAATAGAAGGAGATTACTATAATGTAATGGGACTGCCGGTGGGCAGAGTTTACAGAGAGCATTTGGCAGGCTTTGTAGGGGAGTAAATCTGGGAAATGGTCTTAGTTTAGAGGAAGCATCTGAAAAATTTCACATAGCGAAGGGGCAGATGAAGACATGGCTCAAACGCCTATGTGATGAAAAGTTAGTAATTGTGGAAAATAAAATATTTAAAAAAGTGGAATAACCTTAGCTTGATGGGAGTGTGGCAGTGCTCAATTTCTATGTAAAAAAGAAAAGAGAGCATCGCATTATAACTGTAAATCAGTTATTTTGCAACACTCCCGATGTTTTTATAATGGCGAATGTATAACCCCGTCTCTGCATTGATTTGGCATAATAAGGTAGGGTAAATTCTTAGAGTACATCATATTATGTGATAGATAAACCATTATTGTTTATGTTACCAACTACTCTTCTTCCTTATATCGCACCTTTGCTATACTTGCCACTCTTACATCATTTTCTTTGTTCATATCTATAAGCTTAACTCCTGAGGTATTTCTTCCTGATAGGGATATATCTTTTACACCTATCCTTATTATTATTCCCTCGCTGCTTATTATCAGTATGTCCATATCTTCATCAACAAGTTTTGCACCTATCAGTTTTCCTGTTTTTTCTGTAAGATTATGGCATTTTACACCCTGTATATTTCTATGTTTGGTTTCATATTCCGATAACTTGGTTCTCTTACCTATACCGAACTCTGAAATAGTAAGCAGTTCATCACCCTGTGATGAAGTTTGCATGGCAATAAGTTTGTCTCCTTTTGCAAGTTTTACACCCTTTACTCCCCTTGCATTTCTTCCTATATTTCTTAAATCTTTTTCACTGAACCTGACACACTTACCGAATCTGCTTATAAGCAAGATATCCTCATCTTTACTTGTAATTTTAACTTCTATAAGTTCATCATCTTCAATTAGATTTATGACTTTTAATCCGTTTCTTCTGATATTGGAAACCTCATTTAGATCAAGTTTCTTTATAATACCATGCTTTGTAGCCATAAAAAGATAACTCTGATCTTTCTTATTCTTTTCAGCTATTATTGCACTTATCTTTTCTTCTGGTTTTAAATCAAGAAGATTTATAATAGCATTACCTCTTGCAATTCTGCTTGCATCGGGTATTCTGTACGCCTTTATCCTATAAACCCTTCCCATATTGGTAAAGAAGTAAATATTCTTATGTGTGGAAGTAATTATAATATCCTCTATAAAGTCATCCTCTATAGTCTGCATTCCCTTAATTCCCTTGCCTCCTCTGTTCTGAGACTTGAAATTATCGGGGCTCATTCTCTTGATATAGCCGAGATTGGTCATAACCACTACCGTATCTTCATCTGCTATCAAGTCCTCATCTTCCATGCTTTCATCATGACCGAAGATGGTTTTTCTTTCCGTTGCATACTTTTCAGATACAATACTTATCTCTTCTTTGATAAGGGCAAGGAGCTTATTATTGTCTGCAAGAATTTCATTATAATATTTTATTTTTTCCATCAGTTCGGCGTATTCAGACTCAAGTTTTTCTCTTTCAAGACCTGTAAGAGCCCTAAGTCTCATATCAACTATAGCGAAAGCTTGTGCTTCGCTAAGTTCGAATCTTTCCATAAGACTTTGCCTTGCTATACCTACATTTTCGCTGGCTCTTATAATTTTTATAACTTCATCTATATTATCAAGTGCCTTAAGTAGACCTTCTAATATATGTGCTCTTTCCTTTGCCTTATTCAGATCATACTGAGTTCTTCTGGTAACTACTTCTTCCTGATGCTTAAGGTAGTAGTCAAGCATTTGCTTAATATCAAGTATCTTAGGCTCATTATTAACCAAAGACAGCATAATAACACCGAAGGTATCTTGAAGCTGGGTATGCTTATAAAGTCTGTTAAGAATTATATTGGCATTAACATCCCTTCTAAGCTCTATAACCACCCTCATACCCTCTCGGTTTGACTCATCTCTAAGATCCGTAATACCGTCAACCTTTTTATCTCTTACAAGCTCGGCTATCTTTTCGATAAGCTTTGCTTTATTAACAAGGTAAGGAAGTTCTGTAATTATTATACGATTTTTTCCGTTTGGCAGAGTTTCAATATTTGATACGGCTCTAACCTTGATCTTACCTCTTCCGGTAGTATAGGCTTCCCTTATACCCGATTTACCGAGTATCATTGCACCTGTAGGAAAATCAGGTCCTTTTATAATGTCTAAAATATCATCTACGGTAGTTTCTTTTTGCTCTATCCTGTTATCAATAATTAACTTTATCGCATCTATAGTTTCTCTCAGGTTGTGAGGGGGTATATTAGTAGCCATACCTACAGCTATACCGGTAGTTCCGTTTACTAAAAGATTGGGAAATCTTGCCGGCAATATTATAGGCTCTTTTTCTGTATCATCAAAGTTAGGTACAAAATCTACCGTATCTTTGTTGATATCCGCAAGCATTTCCATAGCTATTTTGCTAAGTCTTGCCTCTGTATACCTCATAGCTGCCGCAGAGTCTCCGTCTACAGAACCGAAATTTCCATGTCCGTCTACCAAAGGACAGCGCATAGACCAGTCCTGAGCCATGTTGACCAAGGCTCCGTATATTGAAGAGTCTCCGTGAGGATGATACTTACCCATGGTATCTCCGACTATACGGGCACACTTTCTGTGTGGCTTATCCGGACCGTTATTAAGCTCTATCATTGAATATAAAATTCTTCTTTGTACCGGCTTTAGACCGTCTCTTATATCCGGAAGTGCTCTTGAAGCTATAACACTCATAGCATAGTCTATATATGACTTTTCCATAGTTTTCTTTAGGTCTATGTCATTTACCTTATCGAAAACATTTGCTTCCATTAAATTTTCCTCCTAGATATCAAGATTTTTGACATACTTTGCATTTTTTTCGATAAATGCTCTTCTCGGCTCTACCTCATCACCCATAAGTGTAGTAAAGGTAAGGTCTATATCCGTCTTTCTTTCTTCATCATACACAACTTTAAGAAGAACCCTTCTTTCAGGATCCATTGTGGTTTCCCAAAGCTGCTCCGCATCCATCTCTCCAAGACCTTTATATCTTTGTATCTTGTTGTTCTGGTCTCTTCCTACCTCACTCAGTATGTTATTAAGTTCCTCATCACTGTAAGCATACCAGGTTTTTTTGTTCTTTTCCAACTTATAGAGCGGAGGCTGTGCCAGATATACATGACCTTCTTTTATAAGTTCAGGCATAAATCTGTATATAAAAGTAAGCATCAATGTTTCTATATGTGCACCGTCTACATCGGCATCCGTCATTATTATTATCTTGTCATATCTAAGCTTTTCTATATCAAAATCTTCATGTATACCTGTACCGAAGGCGGTAATCATAGACTTTATTTCTGAATTACCGTATACTCTGTCAAGTCTTGCTTTTTCCACATTAAGTATCTTTCCTCTTAGCGGAAGTATTGCCTGTGTATCCCTTCTTCTTGCAGTCTTTGCGGAACCTCCTGCCGAATCTCCCTCAACTATAAATATTTCACATTCCTTAGGATTCTTGCTCGAACAATCCGCAAGTTTTCCGGGCAGCGATATACTGTCAAGTGCGGACTTTCTTCTTGTTAAATCTCTTGCCTTTCTTGCAGCCGCCCTTGCTCTTTGTGCCATAAGAGCTTTATCACATATTACCTTTGCTATACTCGGATTTTGTTCAAGAAAATAAGTCATCTGTTCACTTACAATAGAGTTGACCGCAAGTTGAGCTTCCGAGTTTCCCAGTTTTTGCTTGGTCTGTCCTTCGAACTGCGGATTTTCCACCTTGACCGAAACTATAGCGGTAAGTCCCTCTCTGATATCTTCTCCCGAGAGATTTTCTTCTGAGTCTTTTAAGAACTTATTTTTTCTGGCATAATCGTTAAATGTCTTAGTTACGGCATTCTTAAACCCTGTCAGGTGCGTTCCGCCCTCAGGAGTATTTATATTATTTACAAAGGTGTATATACTGTCGGAGTAGCCGTCATTATGCTGCATGGCAACCTCAACCTGCACCCTTTCCTTGATACCCTCGCAGTATATGACCTTATCGTATACTGCCGACTTGTTGCCGTTTAAGTATTCGATAAACTCCTTAATACCGCCCTCATAATGAAATTCTTCGCTTGAAGCTTCTTCACCTCTTAAATCTCTTAAAATGATTTTAAGCCCCTTTGTCAAAAAAGCGGTTTCTCTAAGTCTGGTCTTCAGTGTTTCATAATCAAATTCTTTTACCTCAAATATACTGTCATCCGGAAGGAAAACCACCTCAGTTCCGTGTTCTTCATCGTCACAGCTGTCTATAACCGAGAGTTCTTTTATAACATTTCCCTTTTCAAACTCCATATTATAAACTTTTTTATCTTTATATACCCGTACACTTAAGCTTTTAGACAAAGCATTAACAACAGATGCACCAACTCCATGTAAACCGCCCGATACCTTATACCCTCCACCACCGAACTTACCTCCGGCGTGTAATATGGTAAATACTACTTCCAGTGCCGATTTACCTGCTTTTTTTTGAATATCTACAGGTATACCCCTGCCGTCATCTCTTACTCTGATAGAGTTATCTGCATTTATATCAACTTCTATACAGGTACAAAAACCTGCCAAGGCCTCATCTACAGAATTATCAACTATCTCATATACTAAATGGTGAAGACCTCTATCAGATATGGATCCGATATACATACCGGGTCTTTTTCTTACAGCTTCTAAGCCCTCCAATATCTGGATCTGTGAAGCATCGTATGATGAGTTCATCTGTATTTCTCCTTTGCTTAAATAATTTTAGTAAGTTCTTTTACCAAACTAACATTTGCTTCTTTAACTTGCATAATGTTATCTATAGAAAAATTTTTATTTAATAAATCATCTATTCCCGTACTTGTTATTATAGTTTGTAAATGTTTTATAGACTTTATAAGCCTTTTTTGTCTGCTTACATCAAGCTCGGAAAAAACATCATCAAGTAAAAGTATGGGATAATCATTTATACTTTTTTTAACCAGCTCTATCTCCGCAAGTTTTAGAGAAAGGGCGGCGGTCCTTTGCTGCCCCTGTGAGCCGTAAAATTTAAGGTCAATATCTTTACCTAAATTTTTTATAAAAAACGATATATCATCTCTGTGCGGACCCACCGATGTCATTTTGTACTTTATATCATTATCCCTTGTTTTTAAAACCGCCTTTTCGTATTGATCTGTGTCAATATTTAAGTCATAGTTTATATATAAACTTTCTTTTTCTCCGGTAATAGAGCTGTGTATATCTTTTATGTAAATATTTAAGCTTGCAATAAAGTCTTTTCTGTACTTTATTACCTCGCTGCCATAGTGAATAAGTTGTATATCCCATATATCAAGGCTTTGCAATAATTCTTTCTTATCAACATTAAAACTTATATCCTTTAAGAGCTTATTTCTTTGTGCTAAGATCTTATTATAGTTTATCAAATTATCCACATATATCTTACTTAATTGACAAAGCTCCATATCTATAAATCTTCGCCTGTCAGCCGGACCTCTTTTTATAATATTTAGGTCTTCCGGAGAAAAGAACACAACATTTAACATACCGAATAAATCATTTATTTTTCTTATAGGTATTCCATCTATTGCTATACCTTTGGCATGATTTTTCCTAAGGTGTATATCTATACGGTGATTTACTTCCCGCTTTTCTATATATATCTTAATATGTGCTTCTTCTTCATCAAAATTAATAACTTCCCTATCTTTTGAACCCCTATGAGACTTTGCGGTTGCCGACATATATATTGCCTCAAGTATATTGGTCTTACCCTGAGCGTTATCTCCATACAGCAAACTTGTTCCCCTTTCAAGATTCAAATAAAGGTTCTTATAATTTCTGTAGTTTTTAAGTTCCAATGATTTTATAATCATGATTGTTATAATTAAATATGTCGCTGTTTCTCAGCTTCCTGCCTCTTCTAAGTTCAACTTCACCGTTTACGCTGACCTTACCGTCTTTTATAAGGTACTTCGCCTCGGAGCCCATAGATACTTCTCCTGTCAGTTTAAGTGCCTGCTCCAGTTTTATATACTCATCTTTTATAACTATTTCTTCCAAAATACAAGCCTTTCTTAATCCTTTACTACTCAATAAAGTTTACCGGCAATATTATATAAAGATAGTTATTTTCCATATCTCTTATATAACAAGGTGCCTTTGGGTTACTAAAAAATATATCTACTTTTTCATCATCTATAACTTTTAATGCATCTATTAAAAACTTAGGATTAAAAGCTATTACCAAATTATCACCGGACTTATTGCAGTCTATGGCATTTTTCATTGAGCCGTAAGAAGATTTCATCCTAAGCTCCATAGAGGAATCCGTCATATCCAAAATAATAGGTTTGTGATCATTTTCCCTTATAAGTATCATAGAGCTGTCTATGGCATTGAGAAGTTTAAGCCTGTTAACATTTATTTTTGTTTTATAGTCTGATGATAACATATGCTCAATCTTAAAATACTCACCCTCCATAAGCCTTGACAACACTATTGTATCATCAAATTCAAATAATATGTAATTATCCGCAAAATATATGTGGATTTCTTTATCATTATTTGAGGAAATAATCCTTGCAAGCTCGGATAAAGTTTTAGAAGGCACAACAACCTTTATCTGTTCATAACTTTCTTTCAGTTTTACATTTCTTATTGATATCCTATGTCCGTCTAAGGCTACAAACCTTGCGATATCCTCATTTATATCAAAAAGTACTCCTGACATCATTTTATTACTGTCAGTTAAAGACACTGAAAATATTGTCTGTCTTATAACTTCCTTTAAGGTGAATTGATTTAACTTTATATGCTTATCTTTTTCTATATTTGGAAGATAGTTAAATTCTTCAGGATCAAAGCCCTGTATTTTAAATACCGCATTATTGGAAGATATAATCGTATTATAGGCTGCATCCGCTTCTATAGTAATATCATAGTCCTGTGCATCAAGTTTTCTGACTATATCATAGACTAATTTAGCTTCCAATGCTATCTTTCCGTTTTCAACTATATTTGCCTCTACTTTTGTTTCTATACCTATCTCCAGATCTGAAGCACTAAGAAGTACCTTATCAAATGAAGCATCAAATAATATACATTCCATCAGCGGATTGGTTGTCTTACCTGATATAGCCTTAGAAACTATATTGATAGCATTAATAAGCTGTTCTTTATTAAATATAAGTTTCATTTTTTTGCCTTTCACAATTAAACAAATAATATATAAACAGATATGCACAATTTAGCTCTAATAATAATGTAAATTAACATCGCTTAAATTGTGCGCTCTCAAAGTTGTATATATATAATAATATTTAGTATCAGTAATAGTAGTAGCTGTTAATATGTTAAAAAGTACCATAAAGCCTGTAAATACAACAAATATGGCTTTTATAACTGTGTTTATAAGTTGTATAAAAAAGGCTTAAAACTGTAATTACTGTGGTGATAACTTCTTGCTTATCACTTCGACAGTATTCTTCACTTCAGGGTTTTTCTTCATTTTATCCTCAATACTGTTGACAGCGTTCATAACTGTTGTGTGATCTTTTCCACCAAATGCGGCACCTATATTTTTTAGAGGTGCATCTGTAAGTCTTCTGCACAAATACATGGCTACATGCCTTGGATAGGTTATGCCGGCAGCCCTTGTCTTCTTAAGCAAGTCTTCCATACTTATCTCAAAATGCTCAGCAACGATTTGCTTTATAAAATCCACAGTGATAACACGAGGTTCATCAGGGCTTATAAAGTCTTTCAAGGCTTCTTTGGCAAGTTCAAGGTCTATATCTCTTTTTTCGAGTCTTCCCTTGGCAGAAACCTTATTAAGTGCTCCCTCAAGTTGTCTTATATTCTCCTTTATATTAGTTGCTATATACTGCATAACCGCATTGTCTATATTAAGATTGTCGGTTTCTTCCTTTTTTCTAAGTATAGCCATCCTGGTCTCATAATCAGGAGGATTGATATCCACAATAAGACCGGACTCAAATCTTGACTTAACTCTGTTTTCAAGTGTTAAAAAGTCCTTTGGGGGCCTGTCTGAGGATATTACGATCTGTTTTTTATACCTGTATAAGTCATTGAAGGTATTAAAGAACTCTTCCAAGGTTCTTTCTTTTCCTATTATAAACTGTATATCATCTATAAGCAGCAAATCGTTCTGCCTATATTTTTTTCTAAAGTCTGTAATGGAAAAGTTATTCCTGTTGGCTATGGAGTCTATGAGTTCATTTGTAAATGTTTCACTTGTTTCATATATAACCTTAGCATTTTTATTATTGGATACAATAAAATGAGCTATAGACTGCATAAGATGAGTTTTACCAAGTCCTGCATCACCGTATATAAATAAAGGATTGTATATCTCTCCGGGGCTTTCCGCTACAGCTAAGGAAGCGGCATGTGCCATAGTATTGCTCTTACCTACAACAAAGTTATTGAAAGTGTATTTTGCATTTAGGTTTGAGTCATTCATTTTCGGTTTGCTTAGCAATTTCCTTTTGTTATTAATGATAGAGGTTCTTTTGACTGTCTTCTTAATTTCTATTTTTACATCATATTTTTTGTTGGTTACATGTTCTATCGCTATACTTAAGGGATGAGAGTATTTTTTATTTACAATATTGCAAAACATCTTATCTCTACCTATAAAATAAAGAGTTTCACTTCCCTTTTCGTCTTTTACTATTCTATCAATTATAAGAGGCTTTATCCATGTGTCATAAGATAATTCCTCTGAAACATCAAATTTATCTATAAGATATGATTTAACATATCCCCAGTTTGATTTTATTAACTCTATCATGTCTTCCATAAAGTGGCATCTCCATAAAAAAGATTTTAAAACTATAAATAACAGTCATTTAAATATAGGATATAATTGTATCAAAATAACACATCATTATCAAGTAGATTAGAATGTGGACAATATTGTGGATATTGTGTAGAAATATTGTGAAAAATAGGTATAACATAAATAACTTCTTATCCAACTGTTGCATAGATACTATCTTTCCTTAATAACAAGATGCATATAATGCTAAATATCAAAGAGGTAATACACAGGTATTGAATGGTGGATATCAAAGAAATATATATTACATGTATACCTGAACTACCTGAACTGTAACACTTGTTATTCACTTTAAGAAAAATTGATATGTGAAATAAGTGGAAAAATTAAAGTATATGTAATATAATACTCAAGGCGATAAATTAACAGCTTTAAAACTTATTATCCACACACTTATCAACACAGTGTGGATAATAAATAAGATATATGTGATTATAAATTATATGTTGATAATAAGTATTATCAATGTTTATAAAATAATATATATGAGAGGTAGTACAGTGTTAAATACTCCGGATTACAAAAAAACAAGGCACATAGCTTTACTTGCGGTATTTGTGGCGATAATAATAATACAGACAGTTGTGCCGTTTTTAGGATTTATTCCGCTTGGTGTTATCAATGCAACTATTATCCACATTACGGTAATTGTTGCCACTATTCTTTTAGGTCTTAAGTCGGGAATGTTCTTAGGCTTTGTTTTCGGCTTATCGAGCCTGCTTAAGAATACCTTTGCTCCGGGTCTGGTGTCTTTTTGTTTTTCACCCTTTGTACCTAACGGGAATATAAAAAGTGTGTTTGTAAGCATAGTACCCAGAATAATGATAGCGGTTGTAAGCTATTATGTGTATAAGCTTTTTGATAAGTACATGAATTCAAATATAGCTTTGGTACTTACAGGGGCTATAGGCTCTATATCCAACACCGTACTGGTACTGGGAAGTATATATTTACTTTTTGGAAAGGAATATGCAACGGTTACAAATACAGGTATGGGTGTGCTTATTTATTCAATACTCGGAATCGTAGCTACTAACGGATTGGCAGAAGCCATAGTATCGGCAGTGATAACTTACGGACTTACAAGTGTGCTTAAAAAAGTGTATTGATCTTAAAGTGATAACAAAAAAATGATATATTTTATACACATTTTGTACTTAGATAAAATATATTAGTCTCAAAGCACTTATTTTCTTGACTTAAGAGAGTTATTTCTATATAATGGCAGAGAATGTTTTCTGAATGTGGCTTTTTAAGTAAAATGGTCAACAACATTAAAGCTTTAAGAAAGTTATCACAAGCTCATTGGCTTTTTATGATGGGCGGTTCACAACAAATTTGAATACTAAAAGGGGGTGCTATCAATGAAGATGACATTTCAACCTAAGACAAGACAGAGAGCTAAGGTACATGGTTTCAGATCCAGAATGAGCTCAGCGGGTGGAAGAAAAGTTTTAGCTGCAAGAAGAGCTAAGGGAAGAGTTAAGTTATCAGCTTAAATTATAATCTGTCGAAGATTACGAGGGATAGTCTTATGACTGTCCCTAATTTAGTTATAGAAGGAGGAAGTACATGAAAAGATTCCCCTCATTAAAATCAAGTAAAGAATTTGCATTTGTTTATAATAAGGCTGATTCTTTTGCAAATAGAAATCTTGTAATGTATAAATGTAAAAACTCCTTGGATAAAAACAGAATAGGTATATCAGTGTCAAAAAAAGTGGGAAACAGTGTTGTAAGGCATAGACTTACAAGATTAATAAGAGAAATTTTCAGATTAAACTCCCTATCTTTTGAAGGATATGATATAGTAGTGGTAATAAGGGTTGCCGCTGCAAATTGCGGTTATAAAGAACTTGAAAACTCTTATATAAAATTAAGCAAACTACATAAAGATAAAATATAATTATGTTGAAAAAAGGAATAATATCTTTAATAAGGTTTTATCAAAAATATTTATCTCCGCTTAAGTGGAGAACGCATTGTATATATACTCCAACTTGTTCAGAGTATGCTGTACAGGCTATAAGTAAGTATGGTATTATAAAAGGTATCTTACTTTCCGTGTGGAGAATTCTTAGATGTAACCCCTTTTCAAAAGGCGGTTATGACCCCGTACCTTAAAAATTAATTTTTAGGAGGAACATCCTTGGAACTTTTGTTTTTAACTAAGATAAATACACCTATAATAGGCTGGGTAGCTGATATACTCGGTGTAATTTTGAACTTTATATTCAAATTGGGAATACAGAATATAGGTTTTGCTATAATTATATTTACGATTATTATAAATATAATAATGCTGCCAATGACTATAAAACAGCAGGAAAGTTCTAAAATAATGGCAGTTATGCAGCCTGAGATAAAGGCTATACAGAACAAATATAAAGGTAAGACAGACAATGAATCTGCTATGAAGATGAGAGCAGAGACTTCTGCAGTTTATGAAAAATACGGTACAAATATGACGGGTGGCTGTCTGCCGCTTTTAATACAGATGCCTATACTCTTTGCATTGTATCAGGTTATATATAAGATACCGGCATATGTTGACAGCGTTAAGGTCATATTTCAAAATATAGCCACTCCTGTCATGGCTCAAACAGGCTATATAGAAAAAATTACAGATTTTGCAGCAAAGTACAGATTGCCTGTTACAAAAATAGATTACACCAATGCGGGTAAACTTATAGATCTCTTATATAAATTTAATCCGGATGACTGGACTAAGTTTACAAGTACATTTAACTCAAGTGATATTACTGCGGCTGTAAATCAAAACTTACCCCATATTGTAAGTATGAACAGCTTTTTCGGTATAGACTTATCCACAAATCCCTGGCAGGGCTTTGTTCCTACTGCCGCCTGGATAATTCCTATACTTGCAGGTCTTACACAGTGGTACTCTACAAGATTAATGAGTAATAATACAAATCCCGCTTCAGGTGCTGATGACGATCCTAACAATATGGCAAATCAGATGAAGACTATGAATAATGTTATGCCTTTGATGTCGGTTTATTTTTGCTTTATATTTCCGGCAGCTATAGGTATATATTGGATAACTTCGGCAGTTGCCCGTATAGTACAGCAATTGGCAATAAATTCTTATTTAAGTAAGATCGATATAGAAAAATTGATTGAAAAGAACCTTGAAAAGGCTAATGCAAAAAGAGCTAAAAAAGGTTTAGCACCTAAATCTATAGATAAGAAAGTACTCGAACAGGCTAAGCATATAAATGATAAAGAGGATACGGAGCTTGAAGCTAAGAGACTTGAAGAAAAAAGAAACTTAAATGCAAAGCAGATAAAAGACTCAACAGAATATTATAACAAAGATGCAAAGCCCGGATCTATGGCAGCTAAAGCCAATATGGTGGCAAAATATAATGAAAAAATAGCAAATAAAAAGAATAAGAAATCATCAGAAGAATAATTAACTTAGAAGTAGTTTTAATGGCTTTGAGGAATGTGAGAGATAAATATAATCATCTGTTACAAATTTTCTTAAGGGGGAGGATATTCTATGGAAAAGATAAAAGTAACTGCCAGAGATTACGATGAGGCTGTAACAAAGGCACTTATAGAGTTGGCTACCGGTAGTGATAATCTTGATATAGAAGTAGTAGATAAGGGAAGCAAAGGTTTTTTGGGAATAGGAAGCAGACCTTGTGTTATATATGTTTCTAAGAAACAGGAGAAGGATTTTTCGTTATATGAAGATGAGAAGAAAATTGATACAAAATACAGTCAAATAGGATCGGAAAACAAAGAAAAATCCAATAAGGAAAACAAGCATAAGTTTCAAACAAAATCTTTTGATACAGAAAAGGTTAAATCTACAGAAAAAATAAGTAATGAAAGTTTTGTTCAGGAAGCTGACGGTGTAAAGGCTCCTCGTAAACAAAGAAAAGTTTATTCGGAAGCTGAGGCTGAAGCCATCATAGAAGATATGAGAGACTTCATATTTAAATTATTTGAAAATATGGAAATAAATGTAAATATGGATACAGAGTTTAATTACAAGGAAAATGAAATCTCCGTATTTTTCAGCAGTGATGAAGACATAGGTCTTATTATAGGAAAGAGGGGACAAACCTTAGATGCTATACAGTATATAGTAAGTTTGGTGGTAAATAAAAATACCGAATCCTATATCAGAATAAAGATGGATACTGAAAATTATAGGGAAAGAAGAAAGGAAAATCTTGAAGTATTGGCAAAAAATGTAGCTTCTAAAGTTAAGAAGTTTAAAAAGCCTATTTCTTTGGAACCTATGAATCCTTATGAAAGACGCATCATACACAGTGTATTACAATCTGATAATTTTGTAAGTACGAGAAGTGATGGAGATGAGCCTTTTAGATATATAACTGTGATTCCAAGATATAATAAGAGAAATAATTACAGAAAGTATAATAACAACTTAAATAAATAGAATTTGGCTTTGTGAAAGAGGGCTTTTGTATTGATAATAATATACAGCTCTCTTTTTGTTTAAATATAAATTATATATTACAATAAGGTAGAACTCAGTTGATATTAAAATAATATTTTAAGTACTTTACAATCCTAAAATATAGTTACAGTTCAGCTAGTTTAGATATCATTGGGTCAGTTCACTAAATTAGGAGCGAATATGCTAAAAAACGATACGATTGCAGCTATTGCAACCCCTTTAAGCGAAAGTGCTATAGGAATAATAAGGGTTTGCGGAGATATGGCTATAGATATAGTTGATAAAATATATAAAGGAAAAAAGAAATTAAGAGAATTAAATTCACATACTGTAAACTACGGAAATATAGTTGTTAAAGAAGAATTTATAGATGAGGTACTGGTTATACTGATGAAAGGACCGAGTACTTATACCGGAGAAGACACAGTTGAAATTAATTGTCATGGCGGCATACTGATTACGCAAAGAATACTGGAAGAGGTAATAAAGGCAGGAGCGGTACTTGCCGAGCCCGGAGAATTTACCAAAAGAGCCTTCCTTAACGGGAAAATGGACCTATCAAGGGCAGAGTCGGTTATTGATATAATAGAGGCAAAAAATCAATATGCATTAAAATCAAGTCTTATGCACTTAAGAGGAGGATTAAGTGAACTTATATCAGGTATAAGATTAAAAATACTTGATGAAGTGGCATTTATAGAAGCAGCCCTTGATGATCCCGAGCATTATGATCTTGACGAATACAGGGGAGAACTTAGACAAAAAGTCTTAGGTATAAAGTCTGAGCTTAAAAGCCTTCTTTCCACTTATGAAAGAGGAAGGATAATAAAAGAAGGTATAGAGACCGTTATAGTAGGAAAACCTAATGTAGGAAAGTCTTCCATACTTAATCTTTTAAGCAGACAGGAAAAAGCTATAGTTACAGATGTAGCAGGTACAACTAGGGACAGTATAAGTGAACAGATAAAATTATCGGGTATTAATATAAATCTTACCGATACTGCCGGAATAAGGGAAAGTGATGATTTGGTAGAAAGTATAGGTATCAAAAAATCAAAGGATCTTATAGAAAGTGCCGAGCTGGTTATATGTGTACTTGATTCATCCAAGGAACTCTCTGATGAAGATAAGGAAATACTTAGAATTATAGAAGATAAAAAAGCAATAATTTTATTAAATAAATCAGATAAGTCGGTAATTATAGATAAGTTAGAACTTAAAAAATACACAACTCATCCGGTTTTGGAATTTTCAGCAAAAAGCGCTAAGGGATTGGATGAACTTGAAGAGTTTATAAGAAGTAAATTTTATAATAAAGAGATAGGATATAATGATCAAATATATATTACAAATATAAGGCATAAACAGTCAATAGAAGAAACAATAGAATCAATTGATCTGGTACTGCAAAGTATTGATATGGGTATGGCTGAAGACTTTTTGTCCATAGACTTAGTTAATGCCTATGAATACCTTGGAGAAATCATAGGTGAAAGTTTGGATGAGGATATTATTAATACTATTTTTGCAAAGTTTTGTATGGGAAAGTAAGAGTTTTATAAAATAATAAGGTGATAAAAGATGAATTTAATTGAAAATATTGATGTGGCGGTGGTCGGTGCAGGTCATGCCGGTTGTGAAGCTGCACTTGCCTGTGCAAGACTGGGACTAAAGACGGTAGTATTTACCTTAAGTATAGAGTCTATAGCCCTGATGCCTTGCAACCCTAACATAGGAGGAACATCTAAGGGGCATCTTGTAAGAGAGCTTGATGCTCTTGGTGGAGAAATGGCAAAAAATATAGACAAGACCTTTATACAGTCAAGAATGTTAAATACTTCAAAAGGTCCTGCCGTACATTCACTTAGAGTACAGGCAGATAAGAAAGACTATTCTTATGAGATGAGAAAAGTTCTTGAAAATACAGATAACTTAAAGATAAAACAAATAGAAGTAAGTGAAATTATAGTTGAAGAAGATGATGGAAAAAAGATATGTAAGGGAGTAAGGACGGTTTCGGGTGCTATATACTATGCAAAGGCTACAATACTTGCAACCGGTACTTATCTTCGTTCAAGATGTATCTATGGAGAGGTCAGTGAGTTTACAGGACCTAATGGGCTTAAATGTGCTACTTATTTGACTGATTCACTAAAAGAGGCAGGTATAAAATTTTATAGATTTAAGACCGGAACTCCTGCAAGGGTTGATAAAAGAAGTGTGGATTTTTCAAAAATGGAAGCACAAAAAGGAGATGATCCTATAATACCTTTTTCGTTCTCTACGGATAGAGCTTCTATACAAAAGGAGCAGATTGACTGTTATTTGACCTACACTAACGAAGATACACATGAAATTATAAAAGCAAACATTGAGCGTTCACCGTTATACTCGGGATTTATAGAAGGTACCGGTCCGAGGTACTGTCCGTCTATAGAAGACAAGGTAGTAAAATTTCCCGATAAGTTAAGACATCAGATATTCGTAGAGCCGGAAGGTTTGTATACCAATGAACTTTACCTTGCCGGTATGTCATCTTCCCTACCCGAAGATGTGCAATATAAGATGATAAGAACTATTAAAGGCTTGGAAAATGCGGATATTGTAAGAAACGCTTATGCTATAGAGTATGATTGTATAGATGCAAGACAGCTTATGCCAAGCTTGGAATTCAAAGAAATATCGGGACTTTTTGCCGGAGGTCAATTTAACGGAAGTTCAGGTTATGAAGAGGCGGCAGTACAGGGATTTATGGCAGGGGTCAATGCGGCTATGAAAATACAGGAAAAAGAGGCGGTAATAATTGACAGATCCTTAGCCTATATCGGAGTACTCATAGATGATCTGGTTACCAAAGAAAGTAAAGAGCCTTATAGAATGATGACTTCAAGATCGGAGTATAGACTCCTCCAAAGACAGGATAATGCCGATATAAGGCTTAGTGAAATAGGCTACAATATAGGTTTGGTACCGGAAGAAACCTATCAAAAAGTACTTAAAAAGATAGAGCTTATAGAAAAAGAAGTGCAAAGACTTGAGAATACCCATATAGGTGCTAAAGAAGAAGTGCAAAATTTGTTAAAAGCCAATGACTCAACCATACTTAACAATGGTGTTACAATAGCCGAGCTTATAAGAAGACCGGAGCTTGATTATATAAAACTTGCCGAAATAGATCCTGACAGACCGGAAGTTGATATAGATACGGCAGAACAAATAAATATTAATATAAAATATATGGGATATATAAAAAGACAGACTCAACAGGTAAAATTATTTAAAAAACTGGAAAATAAAAAAATTCCTAAGGATATTGATTATGATGAGGTAAACAGCCTAAGAATAGAGGCGGCACAAAAACTCAAAGAAGTAAGACCTATATCCATAGGTCAGGCATCAAGGATTTCGGGTGTATCCCCTGCGGATATCACTATGCTTATGGTATATCTTGAAAGGAGAAAATAGCTTTGTTTGATAAATTTGCTTACGATATGAACGAGGGCTTGAAATTCTTAAATATTGAAATAGATAATGGCAAGATAAAAAAGTTTTATGATTTCTATGAGGAGCTTGTAAGAGTCAATCAATATATGAATTTAACCGCAATAACAGAAATGAAAGAAGCTATATATAAGCATTTTATAGACAGCCTCGCACTGGTATTTGCCATAAAAGATTTGGATAAAAAAGGTAAAGATTTTAAGGTTATTGATGTCGGTAGCGGAGCGGGTTTTCCGGGAATTCCTCTAGCTATTGCCTTTCCTAATGCAGAATTTGTGCTTATAGACAGCTTAAATAAAAGAATAAAATTCATAGAAGATGTCAAATCAAAACTTAATTTAGAAAATTTATCAGCTTTTCATTCAAGAGCTGAGGATTTTGCCTTAGATAAAAATAATAGAGAAGGCTATGACCTTGCAGTATCAAGGGCTGTAGCCAATCTTTCAATATTATCGGAATACTGTATACCGTTTGTTAAACTTTCAGGAAACTTTATTTCTTATAAATCGGGAAATGTAAGTGAAGAAGTAGAGAGTTCAAAGCAGGCGATAAAGATATTGGGGGCAAAGTTAGGTAAGATAAAGGACTATGAGCTGCCTTTGGAAATGGGGAGCAGAACATTAGTTTGTATGGAAAAAATAAATAAAACTCCGACTAAGTATCCAAGAAAGGCAGGAATGGCGAAACAAAAGCCGCTGTAGGAAATTTGGTAACGTAAACAATTATGTTTATAAAAAAACTCCGTATAATTCAATCATACCCGCAACCCTTTTTCAAAGCTTCGACAAATTCACACAGACTGCGGAACTCGTGTGCTCGCCTACTCCG
>ERZ773069.760-NODE-760-length-20044-cov-4.878483_pt1 | contig 20044 bp, 15 predicted proteins | sample MGYA00580619_ERZ773069 | MGnify/ENA primary metagenome ERZ773069 (study PRJEB29015, sample SAMEA2738007) | human oral metagenome | biome: human oral; feature: human-associated habitat; material: dental | place: China | collected 2108 ...
CGTCCACGAGCCACTCGCGATCCGAGAGCTGCGTGAGGTACTTGTTGTCGGGGTCGAACTCGTCCTCGATCTCGCCCACGACCTCCTCGACGATGTCCTCGATGGTTATGACGCCGGCCGTGCCGCCATACTCGTCGACCACGATGACCATCTGGTCGTGGCTGGTGCGCATCTCGGAGAGCAGGGGGATGATGTCCTTCGTGTCGGGCACGAAGTCGGCCCCACGCATGTAGCGGGCGATCATGTTGTCTCCCGCGTCCTCCTCGAGGACGGGGCCGAGGAGGTCCTTGATGTGCGCGATTCCCACCACGCGGTCGACGTCCTCGTGATAGACGGGAACGCGAGAGTAGCCCGTGCGGCGCATGAGCTCGATCACGTCGCTCACCGTGGTCGAGTCCTCGACGGCCGTCATGTCCACGCGGGGCACCATGACCTCGCGGGCGATGGCGTCGCCCAGCTCGAAGATCTCGTGGATCATGGACTTCTCTTCGTCCGTCAGGTCGTCCGCGTCGGTGACCATGTACTTGATCTCGTCCTCGCCCACGTTCTGCCGGTCGTCGGCGCTAGCGATGCCGAGGAGCGCGGCGAGGCCATTGGTGCTCGCCGCCGTGAGCGCGACGAGCGGACGGGCGATGACGGCGAAGCTCCTGAGAGGCCCGGCCACGCTCTTTGCCACGCCCTCGGCGTCGGCCATCGCGATGCGCTTGGGCACGAGCTCGCCCACCACGATGGAGATGTACGAGACCAGAAGGGTGATGAGCACGGTGGCGAGGACGTGGGCCAGGTCCATTGGGACGCCCCAGGACGCAAGCTGGCTCGCGAGGGGACCCGAGAGGCTCGTGGCCGCGAAGGCGGACGAAAAGAAGCCGACCAGCGTGATTCCCACCTGGATGACCGCGAGGAAGTCACCCGGATGCTCGCTCATCTGGGCCGCGCGCGCCGCCTTCTCGTCGCCCTCGTCCGCGTCATGGTCGAGTATGACCTTGCGTGCGGTCGAGAGGGCCATCTCGGCCATCGAGAAGTATCCGTTTACGAGTATGAGGAGCGTGGTTACAGTGACGCTTATGGCTATGTCCATGCGCGGATGCGCAACCTCCCTGTTCAGCTATGGTCCCCAGAAGGATACCAAAGGCCAGGTCGGTTACGTCGGCACGAGGATTTAGGCGGCACTTATGCGATAAAGCGCCATATCTCCCTGCCTCATCACGAGCTCGAAGCCCGGGGTGCCCTCGTTGACGGAGTCGATGCCCTTCCAGAGGTCATGGTCGTAGTTCCAGAGCATCGAGTAGGCCTTGTCCTCCTTGAGGTGCTCGAACCTGATGACGTAGCGCGCGCCGAGCTGGTTGACCGCCGCCCTCACCTCGGGGTCGTCGGCAACGTGATCGAGCCTCGCCCTCACCGTCGCCTCTGCCCCGCCATCCGCACCTATCCCCTCGCTGAGCTCCCTGAAGTAGACGCGCATGCCCGCGTCTCCGTACGCATAGGCGCTGCCGTCAAAGGGGTTGTTGATCACCAGGGCGTCCGCTCCCCCCTCGGCCTCGATCAGCTTCTGGCAGTTGCGGGCAAAGGCGCGCTCTCGCGTGGTGTAGAAGCCGTACTGCGAGTACGCCTCCTGGACCTGCAGCCTCGTCTGCTCGACCTGGGTCTCGATCCGTCCCGAACTCGGAAACGCGCTGAAGGTGAAGGTGGGAATCCTGACCCCGGGATAGAAGACGAGGATGGCGAGGGCGGCGAGGGTTCCCGACGTGAGGGCGGACGCGGTAAGGTGCGAACCATCCCCGACCCGCACCCCCAATGCGCGAGAGACGCCGGTGACGACCCAGTCCATGCCCAACGCCGCCAAAGGGACGGCGCACAGGGCGGCGACGGCGGCGACGCGAGGCGGATCCGAATACCAGAAGCCCGAGAGCAGCTGCTTCGCCAGGCCGCCCATGGTCGCGTTGCCAAAGACGATGCCCGCAGCCGCGACGTAGGACACCGACATCCAACGCAGCCTCCTGTTCCTCAGAGTCCAGACCAGACCCAGCAGCACGAGGAGCGCAAGAAGGGGCTGTCCCAGGTCGGGAACGAAGAAGGCCTGGTAGGCAAGGGTCGCGACGTTCACGAGGGCCTCCCAGGGAGAGATGCGATACCCCCAGAGCCCGAAGCCGACCACGTCGGACATGAACGGCGCCCGATTGAGCGCAAGCCAGACGAGACCACAGGCCACGACCCAGAGGGCTGCCACCGGCCCGGATGGCAACTCATGCAAGAGGACCCTCAGGACGCCGCCCGAAGAGACGATGCGCGCCGCGACGTAGGGAACCAGGATGACGGCGGCCACGAAGATCGCGTTTGGCTGCGTGAGGGCGAGCGCCACGCCGCCCACGAGGAAGAGTGCGAGCGCCCTGAGGCGCGCGGGGCGCTTCCACGCAGGCTCCACGAGAAGCATGAAGGCGACGACGCAGGGAAACACGAGGGAGAATCCCGCGAGGTTGGGGTAGATGGGGCCGAACTTCATGAAGTACCAGGGGAACGCCATGAAGCTCACCGTGGCGAGCGCGCCGGCGGCAAGGGGGCGGCGCTTGCCACGAAACGACCAGGCAAGGAAGACGAGGGTGCCCAGCGGCCACACGAAGGACGAGATGGTCACGTTCACCGCGTTGATCGCGACCGAGATCTCTGTGACTCCCATCTGCACCACCAGGGTGACGGCGGCATGCCAGCCTGCAGGATAGAAGCCCGGAAGAGCGTAGGGGTCGACGGAAAGGTCCTGGGAAAGCAGGTACGGACCCATCCTCAGAGACGAGAAGGACTGCGTCGAGACGAACGCCCTGATGCTGTTGATGTGGTGAGCCAGGTCCCTGCCCGTCATCACGGCGTTGGCGCTGGGAAGCATCCGCACGAACATGAACGTGGTGGCCACCAGGCCCATCGCGAGGTAGAGGGCGATCATTCCCCAGCCAATGCGGGGGAGGTCGGGCAGCCGGAACGAGCGGCCCAGGAGGGCAAGAACCGCGAGGAGGAGGGAGAGGGGGAGGAGGAGCGTCAGGGGTTGGGCCGCAACGCCCAACGTCCCATACAGGATGCCGGCGAGGGCGATGAGCCCAAAGGAAGGCAGGGGCGCCATGCACACGGACCAGCTCCTGGAAAGACCGAGGGCCCGTCCCATGAGATAGCCCGGGACGAAGATGACGGCGCAGGACGCCAGGACAGCAGGGAAGAGCTCGCTCCACATGGTTCAACCAACCTAACGGCTCGCAGGGTTCCGTCAGACAAGAATAGACCAGACGCGCGGGACGGAGGCAGGCACCCGCCAAACCGCAAGCGCGAGGGGGTGCCGCCGCAAGGGCGACACCCCCATCCTGTGACCCGCGCGGCCCGCCTCGCCTGCCGCTACCTGCCCTCTGCGCGCCTCTCGGCATACTCTGCCGCGAGTTTGGCCTGCACGTCGTGGGGCACCTGCTCGTAGCCCGAGACCTCGAGTTCGAACTCGCCCGTCCCGCGCGAGAGCGAGCGCAGGCGCGTGGCGTAGTCGGTGACCTCGGCGTAGGGGATGGTCGCCTCGATGGTGGTCATGCCCTGCTCGCCCTGGCCGCTGGCGGCCGACATGCCCTCGACGCGGCCACGAGAGGCGGACACGTCACCCATGATCGAGCCGGCGTAGCTGTCGGGCACGGTGATGCTCATGTGGGCCATGGGCTCGAGCAGGACGGGCTCTGCCTGGCCTATCGCCTTCTGGAAGCCAATGCGCGCTGCCGTCTTGAAGGCCATCTCGTTGGAGTCGACAGGGTGGTAGGAACCGTCGTACACGGCAACGCGCACGTCGATGAGAGGGTATCCGGCAAGGACGCCGTCCACCATGGTCTCCTGCACGCCCTTGTCGATGGCGGGGATGAAGTTGCGCGGGATGTGCCCGCCCACGACCTCGTCCACGAACTCGTAGCCCGCTCCGGGGTTGGGCTCGACACGCAGCCAGCAGTCGCCGTACTGGCCGGCGCCGCCGGTCTGCTTCTTGTGACGACCCTGGGCGCTCGCGACGCGGCGGATGGTCTCGCGATAGGGGATGCGCAGCTTGACGGTGTGGGCCGTGACGCCCGCGCGCTCCTCGAGACGGTCGAGGAGGACGGAGACCTGCGCCTCTCCGATGGCGGAGATGACGGTCTGCCCGGTCTCCTCGTCGCGCTCGACGCTCAGCGTGGGATCGGCGGCCGCGCTCTTCTCCAGGAAGGCAAAGACCTTGCCCTCGCTCCCGCGCTCGTCCGGCTCGACGGCGATGCGATAGAGGGAGTTGGGGAAGCGGAAGGCGGCGGCCTCGACCTTCCCGGTGACCGAGAGGGTGTCGCCGGTCATTGCCTCGAGCTTGGGAACCACGCAGACGTCGCCCGCCGCGACCGACTTGACGTCGGTGGTCTCGCGGCCGCACATGCTGTAGAGGTGACCCAGCCGCTCGGTCTTGCGGGTGCGCGCGTTCATGAGCTCGATGCCGGGCGTGAGCGTGCCGGCCAGGACCTTGACGAAGGAGAGGCGCCCGTTCTGCTGGTCCTGCAGCGACTTGAACACGAAGGCGACGGGGCGATCGTCGTCGGGAGAGATGTCCAGCGTCTCCCCGTTGACCAGGGGCACGCGACCGAAGTCGGCCATGCTGGGGAACCACGCCGCCACGTCGTCCATGAGCGAGATGACGCCCTCCTCCTTGACGCAGGAGCCCGCGAAGACGGGGACGAAGATGCGCTGTGCGATGGCGGTGGCGAGAAGGGACTCGAGCAGCTCCCGGCTGATCTCGCCGCCCTCGAGGTAGGTCATCATGGCCTCGTCGTCCGCCTCGACGACGAGTTCGGTGAGCTGCGCGTGGGCCGCCTGGGCGGCCTCGAGGAACTCGGCGGGGACCTCCCCCACCACGGGCTTGCCGTCCACGAGGTGGCGTGACCTCATGTGCACGACGTCGATGATGCCCGCGAAGGCATCCCCAGACCCCATGGGGATGGTGACGGGGGCCAGGCGGTTGCCGAAGCGCTCCTGGGCCGTGAGCAGGGCGGTGTCCCAGTCCGCGTCGGAGCGGTCCAAGCGGTTGATGAAGAGCGCGCGAGCGAGCGAGAGCTCCTCGGCGGCGAACCAAAGGCGGGTGGTGATGGTGCCAGGGCCGCTCGCCGCGTCGACCATGAAGAGCGCCGTCTCAGCCGCGGCGAGAGCGCCATAGGCGTCGCCGACGAAGTCAGGATAGCAGGGGGCATCCAGGACGTTGATCCTTACGCCGCTCCACTCGACCGGCGCGATGGTGGTCGAGATGGAGAAGCCGCGGGCGCCCTCCTCGCTGTCGTAGTCAAGCGTGGGCTTAGTGCCGGCGTGGCCTCCCAGACGGGTCGTCTTGCCCGTCAGGTGAAGCATGGCCTCGGCCAGCATGGTCTTGCCCACGCCGCCTTGGCCCACGAGTGCGAGGTTCTTTACCCTCTCGTTAGACGAATCTGCCATGGTTCCTCCTCGAGCCGCAAGTCTGGCGGCGACGCCGAGGGGAAGAACGCGACGGCGAAGCCACCGTGCACCTATGGACGACAAGCGCCCGGCGAGGCCGCGCGCTGGCTATCACCATACCCATGGACGGCCAGCGCGCGAATCACTCGTCGGGCAGCGTGTGTGCATGCGCGGTGGGCGCAGGCACGGCGCAGCGTTGTCGGGAAAGACCCTACTCGATGACGGCCTCCTCGTGCGCGTCCTCCTCGGCTATGACCTTGGCCTTGAAGTCGACGCTCTGCTGCGACATCTCGTCCTCGTAGACCTTGTGCCCCGTAGGATGCTCGGCAAGCCAGAGCTCGCGGGCCTTGGGCGCCCACTCCTCGGCGTAGGGGGTCACGCGGGCGCAGAGGTCCTCAGCGCTCTCAGGTGCCACGTACTCGCTGGTCTTGGCGTCGGACTCCTCCACGATCTTGGGAAGGATCTTGGGGTTCTCGAGCATGGGGCAGGGCTGGAGCATGTTGTCGTTCCAAGGCCAGTGCCGGCGGTAGGCCTGGAAGATGGGCTGCTGCAGGCACTCGAGCCAGCTGTAGTCGCGGATGTTCACGTTGGAGTAGTGGATGAAGACACAGGGCTCCACGTCGCCACGGGCGTTGACGTGGCAGTAGACGCGGCCTCCCGCGATGCAGCCGCCCACGTACTCGCCGTCGTTCTGGAAGTCCATGGCGAAGATGGGCTTGCCGCCCTCGACGCCGCGGATCTCGCGGATGCGGTGCAGCATGTACTCGCGCTGCTCGACGGTGGGCATGAGGTCGGCGTTGGCGCCCTCCCCCACCGGCATGTAGTGGAAGAACCAGGCCCAGCGGCAGCCCTTCTCGATGATGAGGTCGAAGAACTCGTCGCTCGAGACGCGCTCCGTGTTCTCGCGCGTGTAGGCGGTGGAGGTGCCGTAGAGCAGACCGTGCGCCTTCATGAGGTCGAAGGCGCGCATGACCTCCTCGAACGAACCGTCGCCACGGCGGCCGTCATTCACGCTGGGCTCGTAGCTCTCGAGCGAGACCGAGAACACGACGTTGCCCAGGCGCTGCACGTCCTCGCAGAACCTCTCGTCCACCAGTGAGGCGTTGGTGAAGATGTTGAAGAGGCAGTCGTTGTGCTTCTCGGCCAGCTTGAGCACGTCGGCCTTGCGCGCCAGGGGCTCGCCGCCGGTGAGCATGAAGAGGTGAGTCCCCAGGTCCGACGCCTCGGTGACGAGGCGGTCCATCTCGTCGTAGCTCAGGTTGAGGCGGTTGCCGTAGTCTGCCGCCCAGCAGCCCACGCAGTGCTTGTTGCAGGCGCTCGTGGGGTCGAAGAGGATGATCCAGGGCACGTTGCACTGGTACTTCTCGGCGTTTGCTGTGGTGTTGCGCAGGCCGCGGAAGGCAGCCTCGTAGCCACCGTTGAGCACCGTCGTGCGCAGCACGTTGGGGTCGGTGGTGTCGATGACGTCAAAGAGCCAATTCTCCCACTTGGAGCCAGGGTAGAAGCCCTTGCGGATGCCGCGGGTGGCACCGGGGGAGGTGTCCTTCAGAAGCTTGCCCGCCATGTCGATGAGGTGCTCGACGTTCTTCTCCCGGTCTTCGCCCGATGCGCTCTTGATGATCCGGTCTATGGCGACGCCAAAGGCCTTGCGCTCTGCCGCGTGCGCGATCTTGGACTGCATGGCCACCCCTCCTCGTGAGTCATTTTGACCCTAATTTAAAACTGGGGTCACTTTACTCTTCTTGGAAGACGATGGTGGACGAATTTTGAATAAAGTTCAATTGTATTGTCTACCGTAGCATTTACAGGCGAGAGGACCCGACGGCCGTCGTGGTCGCCGGGTCCTCGCTGAAATCGCCTTACGACTCGTGACGGGTCAGCCTACCAGCACCTGACCTTCTCGAGGTTGTCCTGGATGTGCTTGCAGCTGGCGTGGAACTTCTCCTGCTCGTCGGCGCTGAGCTCGAGGGGGAAGGTGGCCTCGACGCCGTCCTTGCCAATGACGCAGGGGATGGAGCTGTAATGGCCGCTCTCTCCGTAGACGTCCTCGAGCAGGGTGCCCGCGGGGGTGATGAGCTTGGAGTCCTGCACCACGGCCTTGACCAGCTCGGTCGCGGCGTTTGCCACGGAGTACTCGGTGCACTGCTTGCCGGCGTAGGTCACGTAGCCGCCCATGCGCGCGGCCTCCTCGATGGCGTCCTTGTCGAAGGAGAAGTGCTTGGGATCTGACTTCTCGAGCTCCGCCAGTGGCGTGGCGCCAAACGACACGTGCGACCAAGCGGCGAACTGACTCGCACCGTGCTCGCCGATCATCCAGCTGGTGATGGAGTTGGGGTTGTAGCCGGTGGCGTCCCAGAGGGCATGGCGGAAGCGTGCGGAGTCAAGTGCGGTGCCCGACCCCACGACCTGGCGCGGCTCGAGCTCGGCGAGCTTCCAGACCATGGTCGCGACGACGTCGCAGGGGTTGGCGATAGTGACGATGACGCCCTTGTAGCCCTTGATGCGCGGCGCCCACTTCTTGGTCTCCTCCGCGGTGCAGAAGAGCTCGCCGTCGCGGTTGCCAGCCGCCTGGGCGACGTGGCCTGCGGCGTTGACGATGACGTCGCAGCCCAGGAGCTCCTCGTAGTTCTCATGGCAGTTGTACACGCGCGCCTGGCGGGGGTAGAAGGGCATGGCGTCCTGGAGGTCGTTGACCTCGCAGGCGACCTTGCTCTCGATGGAGTCGACGCAATAGATCTCGGCGGCAAGTCCCTGGTAGAGAATGGCATTTGCCACGTGCGCGCCAACGTGGCCCATTCCGATGATGCCGATCTTGGTAGGAGCTCCCATGAGGTCCCCCTTCTGTCGCGGTCGATTCGTGGTTCCCAGATTCTATCGCTCGATCGACGTGCGAGACCTGGCCGTACAATAGCCCGTACAAGTTGGTAACCAAGGCGAGGCAAGCGAGGCGGGAGAAGAGCGTGGGATTCAGGACCTACACCTGCCCCATATCCAGGCACTGCGGTGGCTGCGAGTGGCTCGCCGTCCCCTACCCCATCCAGCTGAGGCGCAAGCAGGAGGCCATGGAGGAGCTCTTCTCGCCCGCCGTCGAGGAGGACGGCTGCGAGCTAGGGCGCGTCCATGGCATGGAGGAACCCATGCGCTTCCGCCACAAGATGGCCTCTCCCTTCGCCCCAGGGGCGAAGGGGAGGGTCAGGTCCGGCTTCTACGAGGCAGGGAGCCATCGCATCGTGACCTGTCACGACTGCCTGGTGGAGGACCCCTGCGGAAGGACGATAATCGACGACCTCGCACGGGCGGCGGAGCGCCTGCACATTCCCGCGTACCGCGAGGACCAAGACACAGGAGTCCTGAGAAACGCCGTCGTACGCAGCGGGTACGCCACGGACGAGGTCCTCCTGACCATCGTCACCAACGGGTCCCAGCTCCCCCACGCGTCCAGGCTCGCCCGCATGCTCAAGGAGGCTCACCCCGAGCTCACGAGCATCGTCCAGAACGTCAACCAAAGGCGCACCAACGCCATACTGGGCCGCGACTGCGTTACCCTCCTGGGACCGGGCGTCATGCACGACAAGCTTTTGGGCTGTCGCTTCGAGGTGGGGCCGACCAGCTTCTACCAGACCAACCCCGCCCAGACCGAGGTGCTCTATAGCCTGGCCATCGACGCGGCGGAGCTTCGGGCCGGCGAGCGCATGCTCGACGCTTACTGTGGCACGGGCTCCATAGGCATCTGCGCCGCCCGTGCCGCACAAGAGAACGGGCGAGACGTGCGCGTCGTGGGGGTGGAGCAGGTGGCGGGCGCCGTGGACTGCGCAAGGAGGAATGCGGGCGAGAACGACCTCTCCGCCTCCTGCGACTTCGTCCGAGCCGACGCCACCAAGTACATGAGGCGCCTGCGGGAGCGTGGTGGCGAAGGCTTCGACGTAGTGATGATGGACCCGCCGCGCGCCGGCTCCACCCCCGAGTTCATCGCCGCGGCCTGCGCCCTCGAGCCCCGGGCGGTGGTCTACGTGAGCTGCAACCCCCAGACGCAGCTCCGCGACCTGGGGGAGTTCCGCAGACATGGCTGGCACGCGCGCAGGATCGAGCTCGTGGACATGTTCCCCCACACCAAGCACGTGGAGACCGTCTGTCTGCTGTCGCACGAAAGGTAGCCGCAAGGACCGGCGGAAAAGGTCCCGTGACGGGGTGCTCCACCGCGCCTCTCCCTAAGTCACTTTGCCTGAAAGTTAGCAAAGTCTTACTATTCTTGCTGCCAATGCAACCTTCGGAACAGGCGAGGTACGACGCATGGAGAAGATAGACATATCCGGCGTGCCGGAGACCATGGTCCAGACCCTTTACGCACGGGCAAAGGAGTCGCGACGCAGGAACGCCCTCATCCACGACGACAAGGCCGTCGAGATGGTCGACCGGATGGACTACGACTTCTCCTTCGCCGACAAGGACCTTGCGATGGGTGCCGGCGTGATTGCCCGCACGATGCTGCTCGACGACATGGTGGGCGAGTTCGTGGCCTCGAACCCGGATTGCACGGTCATCAACATCGCCTGCGGCATGGACATGCGCTTCTGGCGCATGGACAACGGCCGCATCCGCTGGCACGACATCGACCTGCCCGAGACCATCGACGTCCGGCGCCGCTTCGTCGAGGACACCGACCGCGTGAAGATGCATGCCTTCTCGGCCATGGACGAAGCATGGGCGGCCGAGGTTGGTCCCATCGACGGGCCGGTCCTCGTGATCGTCGAGGGACTGACGATGTACCTCTCGGCCGAGGACGTGGCACGGATTCTCTCGATCGTGCGGGACCGCTACGCCCGCGCCACCCTCTTCGTCGAGTTTCTCAACCCTCGCTTCGTGGGCAAGGACGTGGAGAGGAGCATCTCCAAGAACAACGCTCGCTTCACGTTTGGTGCACGGAGCGGCGCGGAGCTGGTGGCCGGCATCGATGGCCTGCGCCACGTCGCCGACCGCAGCCTGAGCGAGAAGATGCCCCTCATCAACCCTGTCTACCGGCTGCTCATAAAGGTTCCGGCCATCGCGAACCTCTCGAACAAGATTGCCGTCATCCGCAGCTTCTGATCGCTTGATAGGTCCCCACTAGGCAGAGGGGGTGACGTGAACCCTCCTGCCGTCGGCGTCCAGGCTCACGCGACCGTCGGCGAGCAGCTGGATGACCTCGGGGTACAGCACGTGCTCGATCTGGTGGATGTGCGCCTCCAGCTCGTCCACGTCCCAACCCTCCTCGACCGCAAGGGCGCGCTGGGCAACGATCGGTCCGCAGTCGTAGCGCTCGTCGGCGAAGTGCACCGTGACGCCCGTCACCTTCACCCCGGCGTCGAAGGCGTCCTGGATGGCGTGGGCCCCCTTGAAGCTGGGCAGCAGCGCGGGATGAATGTTGACGACCCGGGATGGGAACGTCCGTAGTATCGGGTAGTGGACCATCCTCATGTAGCCCGCCATCACCACGTAGTCAACGTCGCGGCGGCGCAGCTCAATGGCGATGACCTCGTCCGCAGTCAGGGGGTCGTCGTAGATCTCCTTCGAGAGGCTCAGGGTCTGGATGCCCACCGCCTCCGCCCTCTTGAGCCCCAGGGCTCCCGGACGAGAGGAGACCACGAGCTCGACGGTGGCATTCAGCGTCCCGTCGGCGATGCGGTCGATGATCGCCTGGAGGTTGGTGCCCGAGCCGGAGATGAGCACCCCCAGGCGCAGTGGCCGTCCCTCGCGCGCCATGGGAAGGCTCGCGGGCTCGGGGGTGGAGAGCGTGAGGTCGTCGCTCATCGGTAGCTCACCTTTCCGCTGCCCGGCACGCACTCGCCCATCACGAACGACTCGAGCCCCTGGTAGGCCAGGGCGGCACGGACCATGGCCACGTCCTCGGGGGCGACGATCAGGCTCATGCCCACCCCCATGTTGAAGGTCTTGTAGGCCTCGTCCTGGGTGAGCCCCGCCGCGCGCACGCAGTAGTCGATCACGGGCGGGACGTCCCAGCCGGGCCCGTCCTCGCCGCCACGGTCGACGACCGCGTCGATGTCCGCGGGCAGGGCGCGGTTGAGGTTCTCTGTGATGCCACCGCCCGTGATGTGCGCCATGGCGTGGATGGGAGCCCCTACCTTGAGGGCTCTGACCAGCGCCCCCGCATAGATGGTGGTGGGACGCATGACCGCGTCCGCCAGGGACTCGCCGCCCAGCTCCTCGAGCGGGGCCTCCAGCTCCTCGATGCTCTTGCCCTCGATGGCAACCTTGCGAACCAGAGAGTAGCCGTTGGAGTGGATGCCCGAGCTGGGAAGTCCCAGGATCACGTCACCCACGCGCACCTTGTCGGGGCCGATCATCCTGGGACGGTCCACGACGCCCACCACGAAGCCCGCGAGGTCGTAGTCGTCGGGGGCCATGACACCCGGATGCTCGGCCATCTCTCCACCGACGAGGGCGCAGCCGCTCATGCGGCAGCCCTCGGCGATGCCGCTCACCACCTGCGCCACGTGCTCCGCGCGCAGCTTCCCTATGGCGATGTAGTCGAGGAAGAAGAGGGGCTCCGCGCCGATGGGCACCACGTCGTCCACGCACATGGCGACGAGGTCCTGCCCCACGCTGTCGTGGCGCCCCAGGAGCTGTGCGATCGCGAGCTTGGTGCCCACGCCGTCGGTGCCCGAGACCAGGACGGGGTCCTCCATATCCTTGAAGGACGCCATGGAGAAGCAGGAGCCAAACCCGCCCAGCCCACCGATGACCTCGGGCCTGCTGGTGGACGCCACCATCTCCTTGATGGCGTCGACGGCGCGCGCGCCCTCGTCCACGTCGACGCCGGCGTCGGCGTAGCTCACGTGCCTCGTCTGGGCCTTCTCCATTGCTTCCCCTCTCATGGGTCTTCTCTTCGATGGTCGTGCGGGACAGGGACGCCGACGCGGGGGCTTCCGCTATTCCTCGGGACCCCCGGGCCTGTAGCCCTCCATGAACTTCCCCTGGGCGAAGCTCTGAGGGATCCTCACGGGATACCAGCCGTCATAGCAGGCGCAGCACCAGCCGGTCGAGGGCACGCACTGCCTGAGTCCGGCAAGCGAGAGGAACGCCAGGCTGTCGGCCCCGATGAACTCCCTCACCTGCTTCACGCCCTTGCTGGCAGAGATGAGCTGGGACTGGACGTCGGTGTCGATGCCGTAGAAGCAGGGCCACCTCACCTCGGGGCAGTTGATGCGCACGTGGACCTCGCGGGCGCCTGCGTCGCGCAGCATCTGGACTATCTGCTTGGAAGTGGTTCCGCGCACGATGGAGTCGTCCACCATGACGACGCGCCTGCCGGCGACGTTGTCGCGCAGGGCGTTGAGCTTCAGACGGACGCCGAGGCTACGCTGCTCCTGGGTGGGCTGGATGAAGGTGCGCGCCACGTAGCGGTTCTTCACGAAGCCCTCGCCGAAGGGTATGCCCAGCTCGCGCGCGAAGCCCTCCGCAGGTGGCAGCCCGCTGTCGGGCACGCCTATGACCAGGTCCGCCTCGGCCGGTGCCTCGCGGGCGAGCTGCCGTCCCATGTCGAAGCGCATGGAGTACACCGACTTGCCCATCACCACCGAGTCGGGACGAGAGAAGTAGACCTCCTCGAAGATGCAGCTGGCCGAGACCCGTGCGGGGACGCCCCTCTCGCTCACCAGGTCGTCGTCGGACATGCGGATGATCTCCCCGGGCGCGACCTCGCGCACGTAGCTCGCGCCGACGATGTCAAGGGCGCAGGTCTCGGACGCCACGACCCAGCCGTCGTCGCCCAGCCTACCCAGCACCAGGGGGCGGATGCCGTTGGGGTCGCGGAAGGCGTAGAGCGCGTTCTCGCGGACGAGGGCCATGGCGTAGCCACCCTCGATCATGCCCATGGCCTTGGCAATGCCCTGGCGGAGGTGGCTCGTCTCCTTGGTGTAGTGGCCGATGAGCTTGGCGGCGACCTCTGAGTCGGTGTTCGAGCGGAAGGGCACGCCCAGCTCGACCAGGCTCGCGCGCAGGCTGTCCGAGTTCACGAGCGTGCCGTTGTGGGCGAGGGCGATGATGACCTCGCTGATGGTCGAGAGGTGCGGCTGCGCCGCCTCCCAGCTGCGCGCGCCGGAGGTCCCATAGCGGACGTGCCCTATGGCCACCTTGCCGCGCATGGCCGAGATGTCCGCATCGGTGAACACGGCGTCCACGAGTCCGAGGTCCTTGCGGACCAAGACCGTGCTGCCGTCCCCCACGGCTATTCCCGCGGACTCCTGGCCGCGATGCTGCAGGGCGCGCAGGGCGAAGTAGGTGATGCGCGACACGTCACGCCCGGGGGCCCAGACGCCAAAGACGCCGCACTCCTCGTGAGGCGAATCTCCCTCCCCCAGTTCGTCGATGTCAAAGGCGGTCCGAGACGTCTCTCTCACTGGGCGGTCTCCTTGGGAAGGGGTCATGCCTGGGCTATTCCGTGGCTGCGAGGGCCGCCGCTGCCTCCGCCTTGGGGACGCAGACCAGAAGCGACCGGCCATAGCCATCGTAGTAGTTGCAGGTCGACATGGTCATGACGTGTTTCAGGCCCGAAATTATCCTTGCCGCATCGGGGCGGCTCGCCACGGCCTTCGCGAGGCGTTCGTTCAGGTAGGACCTCAGCTCCTCGTCCGAGTCGAACTTGGTCGTGCGCGCGGTCCCGTCGTCGGGCTGGGTGTAGTAGACGAAGAGCGGCTCGAGCTCGTAGCTCTGCTGCTCGGTGAGGTACCAGATGGTCGGCGTGGCGTCGAAGACCTCCTGGTCCTTGAGGAGGAAGAGCGAGTAGAACATCTGTCCGCTCTTGAGATGGTGGCCATAGAGCATGGTCTGGCCGTCGATCAGCCCGGGAGCCGTGTTCTCGTAGTCCATGAACACCTGTCCGCCCAGAGTGTACTGGCCCTCAGCCGTGTGGTGTAGGTAGTAGTCGTTGTCCGTGCCCTGGTAGACGGGGTAGTTGACCACCGTGTCGGGCACGTAGACCCAACCCACCACGTCCTTGTTGACCGCCTTGAGGCCAGCCCAGTCGACGTCGACCGGGGCCTTCGCGCTGCCGTCGTCCGAGGCGGACGTCGCGTCGCTCACGTTGGCGAAGGACGCGAGCCTGTCGTTGACCACGTCCTGCTCGTGGTACTGCCAGCGGGAGTACCCCCAGAGGCCAGCAGCCACCAGGAGGAGCACGATGCCGACGGTGAGGAGGACGTTCGAGACGAGGAGGCGGCGCCTTCTCGAGCCCCTCTCCCCCGTCGTCTCGCCCTTCCTGGCGCGACGCTCGGGGTCGGCGGGGTTGCGCTCGATGACAGGCTCTATGGGGAGCGGCGCATGCACGCCCTGACCCAGTCCCCCCTCCCGACGAGGGGCGTCGTCCCTTCTCATGTGCTTCCCTGGCACGCGGTCTCCTCTCGTCTTCCGGGCGGGGCTAGGCCTCCGCCATCTGGCGCTTGAACTCCACCAGCTTGTTCGCGTACTCGGGCATGGACGTGCCCAGGATCTGGGTCGCGTAGATGGCCGCGTTCTTCGACCCGCCGATCGCCACGCAGGCGACGGGCACCCCGGAGGGCATCTGGACCATGGAGAGGAGCGAGTCCATCCCCCCCAGGTCGCTCGTCCTCATGGGCACACCCACGATGGGCAGCGGCGTGTAGGCCGCGACGACCCCACCCAGGTGGGCCGCCTTGCCTGCGGCGGCGATGATCACCTTGATGCCGCGTGCTGCCGCGGCAGACGCCCATTCGCGCACCTTCGCCGGGGCCCGGTGGGCCGAAGCGACGACGAGCTCGTAGGGCACGCCAAACTCCTCGAGCTGCCTGGTGCACGCCTCCATGGCCGGAAGGTCCGACTTCGAGCCCATGATGATTCCCACCAACGGTGCCTGCTGCTCGCCTGACATGAGGTCTCCCCTCGTCTGTGCCCGTGCAATCGTGCCTTCCCAGTATACGTTGGCGGGAGCGCCCGCTCCTCGGCGCGCACACTCTGGCTACAAGCGCGGCGCGCCCCGTGCCGATGGTCTATCGTGTCCTGCAGCATCGGTCCATCAGTCCATGTGAGAGGAACCACCATGACCAACGCAAGCGAAATCAGGCTGTACCGGCGCGAGGGGCACTACATACCGCGCGTGGCGGCCGTCCATGACCTCTGCGGCTACGGGAAGTGCTCCCTGGCAGTGGCCATCCCCGTGCTCTCTGCCGCCGGATGCGACGTGTGTCCTGTCCCCACCTCGCTCTTCTCGGCAAACACCAAATTCCCCGTCTTCCACATGCACGACACCACCGACATGCTTGAGCCCTACCTCGACGCCTGGGTGCAGGAGGGCGTCGAGCTCGACGCCGTGTACTCCGGCTTCCTGGGTTCCGCCGGACAGGTGGGCGCCATCCAGCGCCTCTATCGCGAGCACCCGCGCGCCTTGCGCGTCGTCGACCCGGTCATGGGTGACGAGGGTGCCAAGTACCCCACCTACACCGACGAGATGTGCGAGGCCATGGGCGCCCTCGTCGACGGGGCGGACCTCCTCACCCCCAACCTCACCGAGGCCTCCATCCTCACCGGCATCCCCTACCAGGGGCACGACGTTTCCGACGACTTCGTGAGGCAGAACCTCGAGGCGCTCGTGGGCATGGGCGCCAAGGCCGTCGTCCTCAAGGGGGTCATCCGCGGGGACGGGCTCATCCGAAACTACGTCTGTGGGGGCGACCTCGACGTATGCGAGGTCAAGGCCGAGCTGTTGCCCTACATGCTCCACGGCACGGGAGACCTCTATGCCTCGAGCCTGCTTGCCGCCGTCATGTGCGGAAGGTCCCTGCTCGAGGCGACGGAGTTCGCAGGCGAGCTCGTGCGCAAGGCCATGGTGGTGACGCGCTACCAGCCAGACTTCGAGATGCGCGGGGTCAACTTCGAGACCGTGCTGGGAGACGTCTGCACGCTCCTCAAAGGCTAGGCGAGAGGCGCTTTGGTCATTGCGAAGGGGGACTGCGGAGCACGAGCTCCGCAGTCCCCCTGGCCGTTCGGGCATGTGCGAATCCGCTATGCCGCGGATTTGGTCTGCTCCGCGTCGCCCGTGGATGACGAGGCGGACGAGCCATCGCCCTTCTCGGAGGAGTCCGGGTTCGCCTTGGTGGAGTCCACGCTGGCCGAATCGGAACCCGTGCCCTTGTCCTCGTCGCCCAGGACGACGCCCAGAATCGACGAGGGCGTGAAGCTCGTCGTCACGTTCTTCCTGAGCTCCTCCTGCATCGCCGTGTCCACGCCGGTGATAGTGCAGTTGAAGCGCACCCCCGTGTCGGTGGTGGACTTGGTCCAGATGAAGGTCATGAGCGTCTTGATCTCTCCCGTGGGTTGCAGGAAGCCGAAGAACGAGGAGGTCTGGAACTTGCCGTTGGCGCCGACATGCACGTTGACGCGATAGACCACGGTGTCGATGTTGGGGTTGAGGAGCGCGTTGACAGAGAAGGCCGTGGCCTGGATCTGGGAGCCGGCGAAGGCCTCGAGCGCGTCCTCGGACGAGGTGTCGGTGACGGTCACCTCGACACGATGCGTGTTCTCGTCCGCCTCCTGGACGGAGTACTTCTCGGGGAACTGCGTGAAGCCGTTGCCCCACTCCACGCCACCCTTGAGGGCGGAGGCGACGGTGGTGATGTTGACGTTCTCCGCGAGGTTCGCGGTGCTGGCACGGCGGATGAGGCCTGCGGCGACCTGCAGCGCCACGACGATGACGAGGAAGACCAGGACGAAGGTCACGGCGGTACGCGTGATGACCTTCTCCACGTTGGAGCCGGAGGGGTCGGCGCCGGCGAGCGGGTCGACGTCCACCCCGTGGCCGAACTCCTTGCGATGGCGCCTCTGGCGCGCGGCGGTCTCCTCGTTGGTGTGGCCCGTCTCGTCGACGGTGGCAAAGAGCCTCTCGGCTTGCTCGGCCGTGAGGGCACCCTTCTGGATGCGCGCCCCTTCTCGTTTCCTTGCCATGGAGATTCTCCCTGCCACTCGCATCAACAACAAAAAGAGCCAGTCAAGCTAAGTATAGGCAAGCTCCGCCTACTCCGCGCCGTCCTCGGGCTGCATGGCGAGGCGGTGCCCCACCGCGTCGCAGATGAGGGCGCCGACCACCGTCTTCGCGTCCTCTATGCGACCGTCCAGGACGGCGTCCACCAGCTCGCCGAGGTCGACCAGGTCAACGTTTATGAACTCGTCGGCGTCCGGGTCAGACGCGCCGAAGCTGAGGCCTGTCGCCATGTAGATGTGAATGAGCTCGTCGGCGAAGCCGTCGGAGGAGGCTATGGTGGTGAGGAACGCCATGTTGCGCGCCCTCATCCCCGTCTCCTCGAGAAGCTCGCGCTCGGCGCAGTCCAGGGGGTCCTCGCCCGGGTCGAGCTTGCCGGCGGGGACCTCGACCGTAACGCGTCCCAACGCCGTGCGGTACTGGCGGACCAGACAGATTCGCCCGTCATCGGTCAGCGCGACGATGGCGACCGCTCCGGGATGACGCACCACGTCGCGCAGGGCCTGGCGCCCGTCGGGCAGCCTGACCTGCAGCCTCGACACGTCGAAGATGCGCCCCTGCCAGACCGTGTCCTCGCTCACCACTGCCTCGCGGAGGTCTCGGTCGCGCGGGTCGTCATCGCCCAGCACGAGGCCGCGACGCATCGGCTCCCCGGAGCTGTGGCCCGTCGTGGCACGCTGCCCGTCGTACACGAAGGCCTGGGTCGCGTCGCGCATGCCACCGATGGCTTCCTCGAGTCCCTGGCTCGCCTCGGCTCGCGACTCGTAGCTGGGTTCTTCCTCGGCGGAGTCCTGGGGGGCGACCTCCGTGTCGGGCTTTTCCTCTTTCACCTTGTGCACTCCGTTCAAGTCTGGCCTAGAGGCTCGTTCGTCCCTTGATGGCCTTGATTCCGATGTCGTGACGATAGGTCTTGCCCTCGAAGGAGATCCTGTCGCAGGCCTGGTAGGCGAGGTTGCGGGCGTCTTCGAAGCTCCCAGCCACCGCCGTCACGTCCAGGACGCGGCCGCCGTCGGTGACGATGCGGCCGCCGCCGTCGCGACGGGTGCCGGCGTGGTACACCGTGACCCCATCCAGGGTCTCGGCGTCCTCGATGCCACTGATGGGCTTGCCCCTCTCGTAGCTGCCGGGGTATCCGGCACTGGTGAGCACGACGGAGACCGCCCAGTCGTCCCCCCAGCCGATGTCCACGCGGTCCAGCGTTCCGTCGTCGCAGGCCAGGAAGGCCTCGACAAGGTCCCCCCTCATGCGAGGCAGAACCACCTGGGTCTCGGGGTCGCCGAAGCGCGCGTTGTACTCGAGCACCTTGGGACCGTCTTCGGTGAGCATGAAGCCGCCATAGAGGCAGCCGCTGTAGGTGATGCCGTCGCGGCGCAGCTGGTCGACCGTCGCCTGCATCATCTGGGTCATCTGCTCCAGCTCGCCGGGAAGGAGGATGGGCACGGGGGAGTAGACGCCCATGCCGCCCGTGTTGGGCCCCTTGTCCCCGTCCAGGGCGCGCTTGTGGTCCTGGGAGGTGGCAAGGGGAACGAGGGTGGTGCCGTCGGTCAGGGCGAGGAGCGAGCACTCGGGACCCTGGAGGAGCTCCTCCACCACCACCGTCCGACCCGCCTCGCCAAAGCCGCCGGAGAAGCACTCGCGCACGCCGTCCAGGGCCTCGTCCACGTCCTGGGCGACGATGACGCCCTTGCCCGCGGCGAGCCCGTCAGCCTTGACCACGCAAGGTCCGCCAAGCGACCGCACGTACGCAAGGCAGGAGGCCTCGTCGGTGAAGCTGCGCCAGGCCGCCGTCGGAACTCCGGCGCGGGCCATGACGTCCTTCGCGAACCTCTTCGACCCCTCCATCCGGGCCGCCCTGCCACTGGGGCCGAAGACCGGTATCCCGGCCGCCCTCACGGCATCCGCCACGCCCGCCACCAGGGGCGCCTCGGGACCTATGACCACGAGGCCTATGCCCTTGTCCGTGGCGAGGGAGGCCACCGCCGCAGGGTCGTCCTGGTCCAGCGTCACGGGCGTCGCGAGCTCGTCCATCCCGCCATTGCCCGGGGCGACCCAAATCCTCCCCGCGCGTGGGGACTCGGCGAGCTTCAGCAGGAGCGCATGCTCGCGACCGCCGGAGCCAAGGAGGAGGACGTCGAGCTTTCCGTCGGTCACGTTCATGTGCTGCCTCCCAAGGACTAGTCCTGCATGCAGAGTATTCCGGACGCCTCTCTCGCCGAAAGGAGCGAGGAAGGCATGTAGGCTATCCCGACCGCACCGATTCCCAGCTGGCAGGTGGTGCAGGGATTGGTGTTGAGCACCGCCGCGCGGTCAGAGACGAACTCGTTGGTGTCAAGGGGCTTCTCTATGATGCTCAGGAGCCGTGGCACGCCAGCGCTGATCTCCACGTAGGTGAGGGGGCCCACGACCTGCGAGTACGAACTCATGGTCCGGGCCATGTTGCCCGCCAGGCGCTGGAGGTCGGTGGCGCGCATGACCTCGCGCGACTCTCCCCCGTCGGAGATGGCGAAGAGCCTTCGGGCGCCCATCGCGCGGACGCGCAGGGAGTCGGCGCGCCTGAGGAGGCCGGGCTTGGGGCGAAGCTTCGAGAGCGTTGGCCGCGCGTCGGGC
>ERZ773069.761-NODE-761-length-20011-cov-11.691672_pt1 | contig 20011 bp, 29 predicted proteins | sample MGYA00580619_ERZ773069 | MGnify/ENA primary metagenome ERZ773069 (study PRJEB29015, sample SAMEA2738007) | human oral metagenome | biome: human oral; feature: human-associated habitat; material: dental | place: China | collected 2108 ...
ACTTGGATTTATTGCATGCAGTAAAGGCCGCAATTATAAACTCTGTAAAAAATGGCAACTCTTTACGTGGTATTATCAATTTTGAGGGTACTGTACGTGAAGATGACCAACAAGTGTTATGGGAGAAGTTTACAGACCGCTATGTATCAAATAAAAATGGTAGTGGTATTGCTACATTGGATAATAAAGCTACATTCCAACAGTTAACAACAACTATCAGCACTTTTAATAAAGGCCAGATGGATTTTGCAAGAGATATGGTATATAAGCATTTTGGCTTGAATGAGAAGATTGTTAGTGGGAATTACACAGAGGATGAATACATAGCATTTTATGAATCTGTATTAGAACCAATTGCTATTAAATTAACACAGGAATTTACAGAAAAACTGTTTACAAGCCGTGAAAAGGGGCATGGGAATGAAGTAATAGTTGAAAGCAATAGGTTATCCTATATGTCTGTAGCAAGTAGGATTAATATTTGTCAAACTCTATTGCCTACAGGGGCTGTTACAGTAAATGAAATTCGTGAAATATTTGGTTATGAAGGTGTAGAAGGTGGCGATGAACGTTTAGTAAGTCTTAATTTCGCCAAGTATAAAGACCTTTCACAATATCAAATAAATGCATCGAAAGGAGGTGATACAAATGAGGAAGAACCGAAAAATGGAACACCGAATGATGACGGTGCAAGCGATACAGAATGATACTGATGATATTCAAACACGAACAGTAGAAGGATATGCTGCAGTGTTTAACGAAGAAACACTAATTTGGAAATCTGAATATACTGGGTATGAATATCGTGAAGTGATTTTACCGGGCGCATTTGATAATACCGATTTTAGTCAATGCGTATTAAATTACAATCATGGCGGTATGCTATTTGCCAGAACCGCTAGTGGAACATTGCAGTTAACTGTTGATGAAAAAGGATTGAAATTGACAGGTAATATAGCAGACACTTCGATTGGAAATGATGTGTATTCTTTAATTAAACGTGGTGATCTAAATAAAATGTCATTTGCCTTTATTGTTAATGGTGAAGAAGAAGAGATTGACCGAGAAAATAAAGTATACACAAGAAAAATTAAATCAGTAAAAGCGGTATATGACGTATCTATTGTAGATAACCTTGCATATAAAGGCACATCGGTTAGTGCTAGAGCAAATGGGGACTATGAGAGATATGAAGATATCGAAAAAAGAAAACGGCTAACATTGTTGGCCATGACATAAAAAAGTATTAGACACGCAATAAGCGTGTTTTTTTATTACCTAAAAGGAGAGATAATATGAATCGTTTGGAACAAATTAGACAACGTAGAGCAGAATTGCGTGCGATGTTGGAAGATACTACACAAGTTAACTTGAATCTTGATGAAATCGAAACTGAGTTACGTGCATTGGAAGCAGAAGAAACTGAACTCGAACGTAGAACTGCAATTTTAAATACTGTTCCTACTGCTACTACAGTGCCTGTACCTGTAGCAGAACAACGTACACAAGGTGCAGAAGTATTTGATTCAATGGAATACCGTAATGCATTTATGCAATATGTAATGAATAACACACCAATTCCTGCAGAATTACGTCAAAATGAAAATACATTAACTACAGATATTGACGCAGTAATTCCACCAACAGTTTTGAACAAGATCGTTCAAAAAATGGAAAGTGTTGGCATGGTATTACCATTAGTTACTAATACAAACTTTAAATCTGGTCTTGCAATTCCTACAAGCAATGTAATGCCTGTAGCCACATGGGTTGCTGAAGGAACAGGTTCTGACCGTCAAAAAGCGACAACTGGTAATATCCAATTTGGTCACTTCAAACTACAATGCCGAGTATCTATTTCGTTAGAAACATCTGTAATGGCATTATCCGCTTTTGAAAATATGATTTCCAATAATGTATCTAAAGCCATGGTAAAAGCAATTGAAAATGCAATTATCAATGGTACAGGTAATGGTCAGCCAACAGGGATTTTAGAAGATGCAGCAGCTGGTGTGAAGTTGGATGTTAAAGACTTTGACTATGCAACACTAGTTAAAGCAGAAGCTGAATTGCCTGTTGAATATGAAGAAGGTTCTGTATGGGTAATGACAAAGAAAACATTCATGAATATTGCAGGTATGACAGATAAGAATGGTCAACCAATTGCACGTGTTAACTATGGTATGGGTGGAAAACCTGAACGATCTATTCTTGGTCGTGGCGTATTGATTGTACCTTATCTTAAAAACCTTGATGCGGCTGCAGTTGGTGATATTGTAGCGTTTATTTATCGTTTTGAAGATTATGCATTGAACACTAACTATCAAATTGGTGTAAAAACATATGAAGATAATGAAACAGATGATATTGTTCGTAAATCTACAATGATTTGTGATGGTAAGCCTGTTGATACAAGTTCTTTGGTTAAATTAGCTAAGAAAGAATAGGTGTAATGTATGTTGACGGTAGCGGATGTAAAACTATACCTACGAATAGATGAAGATATTACAGAAGATGATGTATTTATTGAGGAATCTATAAATGCCGCTATCACGTACATTGAGCAAATGACTGGGAAACCATATATTGACGATCCACTATATCGTAGAGCCGTACAATATATGGTTGCTCATTGGTACGAAAATAGGGAAGCAACCTCATCTAAAACATTTGTACATGATTTGCCATTTACGCTAGGGCCATTAATTCGCCATATTGCATTATCTAAGAATTATCCAAGTGAGGAGATATAAAATGCTAAATATGGACGGAATCGGAAGATTGACGAAAAGAATTGAAGTACTAGCGTATCAAGATATTGAACACGATGGAGTAACTAAACAAAAACTGGTTAGGTTGATACCTAATAGAATTTGGGCAAGGATAGAACCATTGCGTGGCAGGCAATATCTTGAAATGTATAAAGAAAAAGTAGACGAATTATATAAAATTACAATCAGATATAGAACTGGAATAACTGATGGTGTGCTAATTAAATATAAGGATGTAGTCTATAAAGTTAGAACTGTAATTGATCCATATGAAGAACATACAAAATTAGAATTGATGTGCCATATCTATAAAAGAGGGAAATAATGAATATTAAAACCTTCATGGGGAGATTGGATAAATATATTAAAGAGTATCCTGTAGAAACAGAAAAAGCGATGCGTAAAGAAGCTAATAGAATGAAAAAGGAATTAGTAAGCGCATCACCTGTAGGTAAAGGAAGAAAACGAAAAATTTCAAAAAGTTGGAAAATGACTATTAATGGCAGCAGTAGTAGAACACTAGAAGCAACTTTACGGAATACATCACCTCATTTTCACCTAGTAGAGCGTGGGCATGTCATGAAAACTATGCATGGAAAAATAAAAGGATTCAAACAGGGGACATTTTTCTTTAAAAGGACTGTTGAAAAAAATCGAAATGATATAAGAATAGCTGTTGGTGAACACATGTTTAAAATATTGAGGAAGAAAATAAAAGATGGCTAACCGATTATCACAAGTGGCAATATGGAAAGCTGTAGCAAAGAAAATACATGAAGAATATGGATGCACGGTATATAGTGATGAAGTTTTAGAAGAGTTCACTATGCCGTGCTTTTTTGTAAAACTTTTAATGAGTTCAGAAATGCAAACAAAGAATTTCATTAAAAGAAATGTAACTATTATTGCTACATATTTTCCAAGTAATGAAGATCAGGATGAAGAACACTATTTAACAGTGTTTGATAAATTCTTACTATTATTTCAAATGGGTTTTCCTGTTGGCGATCGTTATTTACATGTAGATGATATTCAACAAGATAGAGTAGGAGAAGAAGATGATATTCTTCAAATTACAATGGATATTACATTCATGGATACAACAGGACGTATTGAAAGAATGAAAGAAGAAGGAATCACAATGGGTGATGTTAAATTAACAGTAGAAGTGGAGGATAAATAATGGCTAAATTAGGAATGCCTACAGTTGTAGTTAAATTTATTGAAGCTGGTATTGAAGCCATTCAACGTTCCCAAAGGGGAATTGTTGCATTAATTTTAGAAGATACTAAACAGGTAATTGATAAATTAGCAACAAAAACAAATGGTCATGAAGTATTACCTAATCCATTTTTGGTATATACAGTAGATGATATTCCAGAAGAATTATCAGATAAAAACAAGGATTACATTTTAAAAGCATTGAAGGGTTACAATAAACCACCATTAAAAATTGTTGTGTATATGATGCAACAAGGTGGCGATAAAACTGGTGCTGATAGATTCCAAGAACCATTAAAAGCAATGCTTACAGAACGATTTGATTATTTAGCAATTCCAACAATTGAAAATGCTCAATTGGAATATGTTGCAACGTGGGTAAAAACAGCACGTGAAAATAAGTTCAAAAAAATTAAGGTTGTATTACCGGGTTCTAATGCAGATTATGAAGGTGTAATCAATTTTGGTAATACAAAAGTGTTTACAGCTGATCGTGAATATAAACCAGCTGAATATACTGCACGCATTGCAGGTCTTGTGGCAGGCACAAATATGACACAAAGTGCTACATATGCACCATTAGCAGAAGTAATTGATTGTGATAGACACACTCAAGATGAAATGGATGCAATGGTAAATGAAGGTAAATTCTTCATTTGGTATGATGGCGAAAAGTTTAAAATGAGCCGTGCTATGAACTCTTTGGTAACAACAAGCCAAGGAAAGCTAGAAGGATATCAAACAATCAAAATAGTAGACATTATGGATATGATTTATGACGATATCAGAAAAACTGCACAAGATTCTTACATTGGCAAATATACAAATGATTATGAAAACAAATGTTTGCTAATTAGTGCGATTTTAGGATATTTTAAACAATTAGAAAATGAACGATTGTTACAAAAAGATTACTCCACATGTGAAATTGATTGTGAAGCAGTTCGAACATACCAATTATCACATGGCTTATTCACAAAAGAAGAATTAGCAAAAATGAGTGATGATGAAGTTAAAAAGTTGGATACTAAGAAGATTGTATTCTTAAAAGCAAAAGTAAGACCACTTGATGCAATGGAAGATATCCAATTACCAATTAATATTTAATAGGAGGGACACATGGAGAATTTTGCAGCGCAACAGGTAATGACAGGCTCTCATGGGCAAGTGTGGTTAGATGGTTCTTTGGTATCGCAAGCTACAGCCGTTAAAGCTACAATTAAATTAAGCAAAGAAGAAGTTAAAAAAGCCAAGACAATGAGTAAACAATATAAATATGTTGGTTATGAAGGTACAGGCAGTTTAACTATGAACAAAGTATCTTCTTTGATGATTAGTAAAATGGCTGAAAATCTAAAAAAAGGTAAAGCCACTGTATGCCAATTAGTAATTCAATTAGATGATCCTGATGCTAAAGGTGTAGAAACAGTAACATTGTATGATGTAACATTTGATTCCTTAGACCTTGCCAACTGGAAAGTAGGCGCATTGGTAGAAGAATCTGTAGACTTTACGTTTACAGAGTTTGATGTGATTGATAAAGTGGAGGACTAATAGATGAGCAATATCATTGACAAATTGATGGAGAAAGACCTAGATACATTAAAAGAGGCAGCTAAAAAGGACCTAGAAATCACTCGATTATCAAAAGTTTTTAATGAACCTTTTACTGTTACAGTAAAGGAAATTAGTTATAAGCGTATTACAGACCTTCGCATGTTAGCTACTGATGATGGTGTAGCCGATGAAAGTCAATTTTTACAGTTTGTTGTAACGGATGGCATTGTTTCTCCAGATTTTGGAGCGAAAGAATTATTACAAAAATTCCAAGTTCCATCCAAACAGGCATTATATACAAAGTTATTTAAAGCAGGTGAATTGGAGTTGATTGCACGTGAAGTATTAGCTCTATCTGGATATGGTGATAAAGCCATTAAAAAAGTAATTAATGAAGTAAAAAACTAATATATTCCGATGGTGATGTAAATCTTGCCTATTACATGTATGTCAATCATGATGTAATGCCATCGGAATATCACAAAATGGGGCATGGGGAACGTGTAGTTCTCCGTGCTTTTATGTTGCAAGAAATTAAGGACAGAGAGGAGGCGAAAAAAGGATGAGTGAAGTAATTGATTTGGTGATGCGTTTACATGATGGTGTTACATCAGTATTATCTGGAATTAATTCACAAATGGCTGCAACTGCTAATATGGCAGATAGGCAAGGTAGAAAATTGCAGAATATAGGCAGAGGGATTAGTGGAATTGGTAATGCACTAATGCCTGTATCTGCTACTATTGTTGGGATAGGCGCCGCCTCTGTTAAAGCTTTTGTTGGTTTTGATTCTGCTGTTACTTCTGCTGGTGCTAAAGCAGGAGCAACACATGATGAAATGATTAAATTGAGAGATGTTGCAAAACAGTTAGGAGCGGATTTCCCTATAAGTGCTACACAAGCAGCGGAAGCGATGGATGGATTAGCTGCAAGCGGTATGAATGCAAATCAAATTATGAGTTCATTGCCATCAATTGTAGAAGCATCTGTTGCATCTGGTGAAAACTTGGAAACAACAGCAAGCATTGTATCTGGCGCATTAAATACATGGGGACTACAAGAAGGTAATGTAGCAGAGAATGCAACACGTATGGCCGATGTAATCCAAATGGCTGCTAACAAATCACGATTAGATATGATTGGGTTTGGCAATGCAATTCAATATGCAGGTGCACCAGCGGCTGCATTAGGAATATCTGTAGAAGAATTATCTACATCATTAGCTATCATGAGTAATAACAATATTGAGGCATCAACGAGTGGCCGTGCATTACGTATGATGTTAAGTAGATTAATAGACCCTCCAAAAGAAGCCGCACAAGCATTACAAAAACTAGGAATTGTCACTACTGATTCACAGGGCAAATTTATTGGCCTTGGTAGAGTATATGATCAATTGCGAACTAAAATGCAAGGACTAACAGAAGCTGAAAAATTTAAGTTGGCAGGTGATATTGCAGGAACAGAATCTACATCTGCATTATTAGCAGTATTGAACACTACTAAGGAAGCATACGATGATATGCGTAGTTCAATGGATTCTGCAACAGGTTCATCTAAAGCACAAGCCGATATAATGAAGAAAACATTGCTTGGGTCATTCAAGGATTTAGAAAGTAAAGTAGAGGCGTTAGCTATTAGCTTTGCTGATGTATTGCAGCCTAGGGTACAGAAGGTGGCTGACACAATCGGTAATCTAGCTAAATACTTTACTAATTTAAGTCCAGCCATTAAAAATACGGCAATTGATGTAGGCCTTAGTATTGTAGGCTTTACTGCTTTTGCTAAAATGTTAGGGCCTATTACAAGTGGAATTGGCTCATTGATGCGGACATATGCTAATGTTGGTAAGGTGTTACGTGGACAAAGTATTAATAATAAATTATTAGAAGTATCTGTAAAGGGTATTGCCAGAGCTTTTAGTGGAATTGGTAGTATAGTGATGAGAGTATTACCAATGATAGGGAGATTAATTCCATTAGTCTTGACAGGACCTGTAGGGATTGCAATTGGTGTAGTTGCATTGTTAGGATTAGCAATTTACAAAAACTTTGACAAAGTAAAACCGATATTAGAGGGAGTAGGACAATCGTTTATAGGTGTTGTAAACATAATAAAAGGTGCAATCAATCGAATTATCGTTGCAGTACAACCTATAGTATCAAAAGTAGCAAGCGCATTTGGTAAATTAATTAATCAAGTGGCTACATCATTTGGTAGAATTTATCAATTAATGTCTCCTTTCTTAAATGTTATTTTCACTGTTGTAAGTAAAGTAGCTAAAGTCTTGATTGGTGGACCGATTGCAGTAGCATTAGGGGCATTAGTAGTTGGCTTTAATGTAGCGGTAGCAGAAATTACAGGGATTCTTACTTTTGCATTAAATGTAATTGAAGGTATTGTAACAGGGATTACAAGTGTGTTAAGTGGTATTACAGATTTTATTGTTGGGGTGTTTACTGGTAATTGGAGCATGGCATGGAATGGCATCGTTCAAATATTTGAAGGTATAGTAACACCAATTAAATCCATATTTACAGGGGTAATAGATGGCATTAAAGCAGCAATAAATAGTTTAATTTCTGGTGTAAATGGAATATCTGTAGATATTCCAGACTGGGTGCCGGGTGTAGGTGGCTCTCATTTTGGGCCATTAAACATTCCGTTATTATACTCTGGGACTGATAACTGGAAAGGTGGCCCTGCTATGATTCATGATCGCGGGGCTGAAATAGTAAACTTACCAAGTGGAGCACAAGTAATACCGCATGCACAGTCATTAAATACTGCATATAATCAAGGGAAACGTAGTTCATCTAGTAATAGCATCAATGTAAATATAGCGAATCTTAATGTTAGAAATGATGGAAAATCTGTAGAAGAGTTGACATTTGAAATTGCAGAACAAATTCATTACCAATTACAAAAACGTTCTATTAATAGAATGAAGGGAGCTGTATAATGTCTTTTTTTGATGCAATTATGAGTTTCTTTGGTGGTAAAGGAATACCACAAGGATGCCAATTTACATTATCATGTGCAGGACAAAATATAGTATTGCCAGTAACACCAGCTTCATTTAAAGTTGGGAGAACATACAACAATAGCACGTTAAATATAAATGCAATTGGAGAAATTAATATGTTAGGCAAAAGAGGTCTTCAAACATTATCGTTTGAAGGCTTTTTTCCTGCACAAAAATATGAATGGTCAGAAACGAATGAAACAAATCCTTATAACCTAGTAAGAAAAATAGATGGATTTGCTACAAGTGGTAAGCCGTGTAAGATTTCAATTTCAAATACCTCAATTTCTATGTACTGTACAATTGAAGCATTTAATCATGATGAGCATGATGGTACTAGTGATGTATATTATGAGATGACACTCAAAGAATATAGGTACATCAAACCAACATCAGAGATAAAAAATGATACTACAGGCTTATATAGTAGAATTGCCGAAGCACCAGAAGAGCAAGCTGTAACATCATATCCACAAGAACATTTCATGGATACAGCTAATAAGGCAGTATCAAAAATAATGCCAATTGCTGAACAAGGCAAAAAGGCATTAAACATGTATAAGATGATGGTTAAAGCTGGTAAAAGTCCAATTGGTACAGTTTTAAAAGTATCTAAGCGGTCATTAAAAAAGAATGGTAAGGAGTGGCCACTATGATTACATTAATAGAACATATTAATGAAAAGGATGAACGAGTAGATATTACACATCTTATTTCTAAGTTCACATGGAGCGGTGATAGAGAAGAAGCTGCAAGAAAGTTAGAGTTTTCATATGCTTACAACCCTAAAGATATATCATTTCCGAATTATTTAATTGATTTAGGTGATCGTATTGAAGTGACAGTAGATAATGCAAAGATATTTACTGGACGTGTTTTCTTTAGAAAAAGAAATACAAATGACAATACATATGATATTACTTGTTATGATGGGATGATATACCTAGCAAAGTCTAAAGTAAGTTTAGTTTTTAATGCTACAAATGTAGTTGATGCTTTCAAGCGTGTATGTGCAGAGGTTGAAGTACCTGTAGGGAAATTACCAGACATACCTACAGTAGTAAACTTTGTGGCAGATAAAAAAACATGTACAGAAGTTTTTCAAATGTTGTTTGAGAAAACAAAGGCTGATATTCAAAAAGATTACACAGCCATATTACTAGCAGATGGAATTAATTTGGTAGAAAAAGGAACAACCATTGAAGAGTATATAGCTAGGGATACATACGATGTAATAAGTTCATCACATTCTGAATCAATTGAGGAAATGGTAAACAGAGTAAAAACTGTTGACGCTGCAGGCAATGTGATTCGAATAGATAATGAAGATGCATTAATTAAAAAGTATGGTATTTTCCAAGATATTTATAAAAATCAGCCAGAACCAAAGGAAAAGAAAGCTACTAAAAAGAAAAAGGCTACTAGTACAAGTACACCAAAGAAACCAAAGTATCCTGTTGATAATGCGGCAAAAGCCAAAGCAAAAATCAAAGGAATCAAAATGGAATCAAGTATTTCTGCTATAGGTAATATGCAATGTATAGCAGGGTATTCTGTAGTAATTGAGGAAGAACAGCTAAAAGGAGTATTCTTCATTAAGTCAGATAATCATACATTTGAAAATAATACACACATCATGGAATTAAATTTAGAGTACATTAGAGAACCAGAGGAAGGAGAGGGTGAAAGTGCCGAAGAAAAACAATGATCCTTATGCAGGAATATTAGGTATCATGAGCGATGTAGGTGGAAACGCTGGAAAGCAAGCGATGCCGGGAATTGGCACTATAGTTTCACCACCTCCAAATTTGGTGGTATCGTTTAATGGAATGGAGTTAAACAGTAATTTTTTATGGGTAGATGAATATTGGTTACAAGGTCATTATAGAGAATCTAAGGGTCATATTGTAAGCGAAACACAACCACGCAGCGGTGGTGGTGGCTATGCAGAATTTGCTAGTCATACACACGCTATTCATAATGATTACACAAAAACTAGAATCATGACTGATACATGGCATGTAGGAGATAAAGTAATGTTAATTCCAATAGTTGGGGATGATGAAAGTACAGTAGAGCAATATTTTGTATATGGAAAATGTAGGAGGTTAGACGGCAATGAGTAATCCATTTATGAAAGGGAATACACCAAGTAGCATTGACGTTCAAAAAAATCTACCATTATGCAAGGAACTAGCTTGGGACTTTCAGAGAGATACATACCAATATGATAGAAATGGCAATCATAAATATGTAACAGGTAATGACGCTATTAAAGTATGGGTTTGGAAAACCTTGAGAGTAGAGAGGTACAGATATAGAGCATATTATGATGATTATGGTATTGAGTTTGAACAGTTTATTGGTAAAAAACCAAATGATACACCTAGTCAATATGAACTGTTTGAGTATGTAAAGGATGCGTTATTGGTTAACCCATACATTATAAATGTAGATGCTGTAGATGTAATTCAAGAACATAAAACTATTACATTACAAATTGAATTACAAACAATATATGGGCCAAATACGATAGGAGTTGAAGTATAATGCTAGAACCACAAAGTAAGCAAGATGTGCTAGGACGGCTACTAGCAGATTTCAAAAAAATAGATAAAGAAGGATTGAGTACACATGAAGGAACATTTGTATTTGATACATTAAGTTCAAATGCGGTTGAGTTTGAAAAATCATATGCGGAAATGCAATTGATACTTGATGCGGCTTTTCCACAAACTGCATGGGGCGAATACTTAACACGTCATGCGGAATCTCATGGGGTATTTAGAAAAAGTGCAACACAAGCTAATGTAATGTTAACTATTACTGGAACTGCAAATACAGTAGTACCAAAAGGAAGTTTATTTGGCACAGATAATGATGAAACCTTTAGAACCACTATTGAAATTACTCTAGGTGAAACTGGAAGTGGGAAAGTATTGGCGGTATCAGAACTAACAGGTAAATCATTAAATGTAGGAGCTAATACAATTACAGAAATAGTAGGTGGGATTTATGGAGTAAGTACAGTTAACAATGAAGCGGCTGCATATGATGGATATGATGAAGAAACTGATGCGGAGCTACTAGATAGATTATTATTGAAAGTAAGAAAACCAGCAACAAGCGGTAATGCATATCACTATGAATAGTGGGCAAGATTAGTTAATGGAGTATTTTTAGTAAAAGTAATCCCATTATGGAATGGACCGGGAACAGTAAAAGTTATTATTATCAACAATGAGCGTGAAAGTGCGAGTACAGAATTGATTGAAAAAGTTAAAACTGTAATTGCAGAAAATGCACCAATTGGAGCTACTGTAACAGTAGTTACACCAACGATACTTGATATTAATATAGAGTTAACGGTAACTAAGGGGAAAGCTGAAATAGAAGCTATTAAAAAAGTACTAAATGAAGAGTTTAAAAAGCAAATCTTCAACGGTACATATGTGTCATATGCTAATATTGGCAAGGCTATTTTGGCCAATAAAGAAACAGGAGTATTAGATTATCGTGAGTTAAAAGTAAATAATGGTGTTACCAACATTGATATTACAAATGAACAATTACCAACAGTTAAAGAGGTGATCGTACATGAGTGACTTTATAAGATGGAAAGAGGTGGATATATTAGCATATCTACCTTTTTTTATTGCAAAAGATATGGAGTTTAAGGCAATAAGTGATGCGGATAGTAGAGAGCATGAACGCATTAGATTATTGTTAATGGAATTATTGAAACAAGATAATATCCAAACGGCAACATATGCATTAGATAAATGGGAAGAATTTGTTGGGATTAAACCTAAAAACAATAGTTTTAAGGATAGAAAAAATCGTGTGATTGCAAAGTTAAATATTTCAAATAGCAGCACAAAAGAATATCTTGAAACTATTGCTAATAAGTTTATATCTGATAAGTCTGCTGAAATAATTCCATATAACGAAAAATATATGATGGACTTAAGCTTTACAAAGGACATGTGTGATAACATAGATGATTTACACAGTGCAATTGAAGAATTTAAACCAGCACATATTGGATATATTGTTTGGGAAGAACAAACTGTTGCGCAAAACTTAATAATTACATCATTAGTAGGAGCGCAGGAAGAAACCGTGATAGGCATGATAAAACCATTAGAGAATATTGAGATTGAACACAGTATCTATTATGGGAATGCCATTGGGATAGAAGAAGTAACTATGATAGGAGGTTAATATGGCACAATTTCCGGGATTAAGCTTGACTGTTCAAGGAAATAAAATGATCCTTAAATCATCAACTGGTAAAACAGAGGACAGACTAATTATTACAAAGGCGGTAATTGGTGATGGGCAGCTAACAGCAAGTATTGATGGTTTAACAGAAATAGTTAGTAAAAAATTAGAAATAGGGTTAAGCCAAGTAAAAGAAGTTGCAAATGGACAAATGCAATTGCAATTTAATTTTGACAATAGACAAGTAGAAATTGGCTTTTTTTGGCGAGAAGTTGGATTATATGCAAAAAATGGTGATAGTGGGGAAGAAAAACTTATTGGCTATTCTAATGCCAAAGGTTTAACTTCATATATTCCAGATAAAACTAATGTTATTCCAATGCAACGTTTAGTAATTGCTTTAGGGGTGGGAGATAATCCAAACGTAAAAGGAGAAGTAGATTTTTCCAGCTCTATTACTTTAGAACAATTGGAAACAGCAATTGATACACACAATAAAGCGGCAGAAGCACATGCGGAAAAATTTAAAACAATTAATGAAAAGATTACTGCAATAGAGGATTCCAAAGTAGCTAAAACATCTGCTGATTATATTAAATCATTAGTAACTAATACGAATGGATTAGAAGCTACAAAAGGTAATGGTACAAAAGAATTGCTAAAATTACTAACTAATGTAGATAGTGATGATAAACAAGGACTAGCACCAACATTATCTTTGGTAAAAACTCTATTAAGTAGTCTAAATATTAAAAATAGGCAAGATGTAGTAAAAGCCTTGGGGGACGAAACATTACAAAGCTTGGGCGTACGGTATGATTTATCGAATCCAAATGCTTGGTATGTCAGCTTTGGCAAGTTGTTTGGCGGTTTAATTATCCAAGGGGGAATTATTAAAGGAACAACACAAGCTACTTTTGAAGGAGCATTGCCACAAACTGTATTTCCAATTGCCTTTAATAAACCTCTATTAGTATTATCAAATATGATTAACAATAGCGCTAATCCGAATCCAACATTAGTAGATATTTGGACTCAAATCAGAGATTTACAAAACAATTCATTTAAAATGTTCTTGCAAAGCACAGGGAATTTATATCGATATGATGGCGTGTATTGGGTAGCTATAGGCAGTTAAATACCAATAACTATATATCTCATTTTGATTTGTTCTATAGCATTACTATTCTCACTGATAACAGCTGCAAATCCAGTTGATGTAATTTGACTATCACTAAATCCAATTCGTGATAAATGCCTTAATTCTACTTTATTAATTGCATATGGATGTACATATAATGGCTTAGAATTAAACGCTATTGGGAAAGTAAACTGCTCTTGCCTTTGCTGACTTCCTATATCGTAATATGCTTGGGTATCGTTATCATTTCCCCCTTGGTTATTTAAGCATTTCAATAGCCTTGCGTAATTGTCTAAGTGATTTATGCGTATATACTCCATCGGTAACATTAGATGATGCATGGCCTAATAATAATCGTTTTGCGTTATAGTTAGCACCTACATCATCTAATCTAGTAGCGAATGAATGACGGCAATCGTGGGGCGTATGTTTAGCATTAATAGCTTTCATTGCTAATTTAAAGGCGTGCGAAAGAGAAACATAATTCCGTTCCTTTATGATCCATTTATCAGATAAGCGAGATTCAATAAATGACCATATACGATGATGAATGGGAATGATGCGGATACCTGCTTTTGTTTTGCTGCTAGTAACTTTTAAATACCGTTGTTTGCGATTAATATCGGTGCTTTTTAAATTAATTAATTCACTGGCACGCAATCCAGTGTATAAGAGTATTAAGGGCAATTCTGCATTGAGATTCCATAAGCGGTTGATTTGATTTGTGGTAAATACTTTGCGTGGGCGTTTAGGAATATTGTGGCCAATATTCAAATATTGACTGTATGATTTGGAACACCAGTCATTAATAATCGCAAATGAATAGAGTTGATTGAGCAAAGAGCGAACTTTCTTACACGAGGAATAAGAGAGTCCGCTCTTTAGCATGTCAGATATTATATTTTGCAAATCCATATATGTGATTTCGTTGATAGGGCGGTGAGATATTGATGATACATGATGATAAGCACATTCATATCCTTTCATGGTGTGTAATGAGACATTTAATGAATGTAACTCTAACCATGAATGATACACATCATCTAATGTATGAACATTGCATAATGCCTCCTTAGCCTCTTGATAAGAGGAATAATAACCAATAATTTTATATGCAACATAGGGGCGCTCATGGACGCCTTTTAATTTCTCAATTAATTTCATAATAACCTCAGAAAGGACAATAATATGTATGTATTCGTATTAGATGAAAAAGGTGTTCGCCAAACATCTTATGTAGTTGGTGTTCATGCGGACACTTTAGAAGAAACAGAAAAATTGGCAAGACAAGCATATCCGACTGCTAACATATTAACAGGTGATAGTGAAATGCAATCACAATTCATAAGCGGTAAAGTATATGTAAATGGTGAATTTGTTGATATTCCTGTAGCTGAATATGTTCCAACAAAAGAAGATAAAATTAATGCTATTAAAGCAGAATACGAACCTCGATTTAAAGTACTCGAAGAAGCTCAACGCAGATTGCTGTTGATGGGGAAACCTACTACAGCCATTAGTGCCCAATATATTAAATTAAATGACGAAATGGTAACACGTATTAAGGGGGTGCGATAATATGCCTAAATTTATCGGAGAAAGTAAAGTTCCTGTTATGGAATTCTGTAAATACTGCTGGGAAGTGCTAAACGATGACGGAACTTGCCCTACAGAGGGCTGTATCCATAATGAATTGATTGATTTAGAAAAGGAAGATGCAGATGATACCAGTCAAGCATGATATGACTGCCTATCAAGGTGAATATATTACATTAACTATTGGATGTGATTCAGTAGTTGATGCAGAAGATGTATTCGCCTGTGTTAGGCGATATAGTTGGGATGATGAAATAATAGGTAGGTTTGTTATTACAAATAGTGAACAACCACTTTCGGATGGCGAAAAAAGCAAACTCAATCTAACTTTAGACACGAATTCAATTGATAGTGGCACTTACTTTTGGGACTTATTTAAGTGGGTTGGAAACAGACCTGTTAAATGTTTGGTAGAAGGTAAGGTTATTATCAAACAAGGAATCAGTAATAGGGGAAAATAATATGAGCGATACTAATACTATTAATATTTATATGAATGCAGAAGATAATGTTGAAGTTAAAGACGCTGCACAAATTATTAAATTAAAAGGCCCAAAAGGTGATAAAGGTGATACTGGAGAACGTGGTCATGAAGGGCCTAAAGGCGATATGGGGGCAGTTGGTCCACAAGGTCCCAAGGGAGACCCATTTACCTATGCAGATTTCACACCTGAACAATTAGAAGCCCTAAAAGGCCCTAAAGGTGATAAAGGTGAGGACGGACGAGACGGCACAAGTGCCACGGCCGATAACGCTCATCAGTTATTGTTGCAAGGTAACGTATGGTGCGAAAGTGCTAGCGTTAACGATGTACTCACGGCTTTAATCGGTAATATGGGGAAGCCGTTCCCTCGTACAGTCATTAAAGCTTTAACATTTACGCAACCAACAAAAGGACAAACAGAGTTATAATTAAAAGGTGAGGACCATTATAGAGTTTGTCTTGCTAGTGGTAGCGACGAACCGGTAGAGATTATAAACGGAACAGCAACTATCACAATCCCAGCATTCGGGAAAGATGATATTGTAGTTAATTATTTCAACATGTTAGGGGTAAAAGTATCAAGTATTACTATTACTGGTATTAAGGACTTACAATTTACTGATATTAAGGACTTACATTTTACTGACAAAAACGGAATTACTGTATTTAAAGAGGGTAACGTATTAACAATTGACCTCACAAACCAAACTGATAGAATCGATAAGAATTACGATATATCTGATCGACCAGCTTGGGTATATGACGGCGTAACAGAATTTAATTTTACTTCTAATTCTCCTAACAAAATTATTGGCTACGCTGAAACTGGCAAAATTCCACTTAATAAGCTATATGCTATGTTAAATACAATTGATAACCCTAATATCAAAACTATTTATATCCAATACAACGATACCAATAACGATTTGACGCTACCTACAATTACAAAAGTGTATAAAAGCGTAGGCGATGGAGCATCTCGCGAAGTAACATATTTAGGCCAGCGGATTAACAGGTATCGCGTCAGTGAACTACCTCGAACAAAAGCCGACTATTTTGCAGTACTCACTGAGCCATTTAATGGATTAATTACTGGCTTCGGCAACTTCTACAAACCGGCACCGGATAATGAATAACTAATCTACAGGGGAGAACGTATGCAAGAATTAACTGATTTTATAAGCGAGGCTTGGCGAACGTTGACGGATTCGTTTGTGCTTAAAGCCTTGCTTGCTATCATCGCCGATGTGGCGATATATATGATTGGCTTAAAACATGTGCAGGTGCTAGGAATATTTATATTATTAGTGTTTTTGGACCTCATCACAAAATGGGCGGCTATATCTTATCAAATGCTCGTTGATATGGGAGCAAATGCTGACAATTTAACTGCATTAGACAAATATATATCTATTCCAGCTGCATGGGGTAAAGGGCTTATATCCTCAAAGCATATGAGAAAGCCTTTCGTTACAAAAGTTCTAACGTATTGCCTTGCTACTGGCGCCGCATGGTGCTTTGATTACATGGCAGGTCAATATGCTTTTGCCGTCAATATCGTATGGCTATATCTCGGCTCAGTGGAACTATTGAGCATTCTCGAGAATATGAGAGACGGCGGAAATTCTACGATATCAGGATTGCTTGACGTGGTTCATGCAAGAGTGGATATGATTTTAAAAAAATAATATAGTGTTATTTGTGCCACGCTCACATATATGGGCGTGGCTTTTATATTGCAGAAACAGAGGTGCATATAATGAAAATTGGTGCATATTTCGATGATTACGAATTTGCTTGTAAGTGTGGCCGTCATGGATACGATAGCGACGGACACCCTATTTTAGACCACATCATTGATAAAAGGCTCGTTGATGTATTGGACGCTATCCGTGAGCGTATCGGCCAACCTATCGAAGTGTTAAGTGGCTATCGTTGCCCAGAACATAATGCGGAAGTCGGTGGCGTTCCTAACTCTCAACACGTTGAGGGCACAGCCGCCGATATTACTTATGACGGCATTGATGTTGATTTCCTTGCACAAGTTGCCGAGGAATGTGGGGCGGATGGAATTGGTTGTTATTATTACCAAAATTTCGTACATGTGGATGTGCGAGGTTATGCAGCACGTTGGAATGACTTGGACTAAGGGGGTATATATGTATGTTAAAATCAAACATTTTACAGAAAAGTATCCTTGGAGTGTGCCTGTTATTCTTATCTTTATTTGCCTTGCCTGTGTATGGTTCTACACCGACAGAACCAGTAACATTGACACCACAGGAATACGTAACGCTGAAAACGAACTTCGATACGCTAGAGAGTACAATCAACAATCAATTGATTACAATCAACGAGTTAGAGATGCAGTTGAAAATAGCCAAACTCTCAACGAGCGAACAGAAGAACGAATTAATACAAGCCTTGAACTTAATACAAGAACAGAAAACGCAATTGACAGAGGCACGGAACTTACTGCAAAAGCAAGAGCAGATGCTGAACGAGCAAAAACTATCATTGGGCAAAGCCGAGATATACTTAGAACAGCAGAAGAACGAAATCAAAAAAGCGAAAGCACAACAACGAAATAGTAAATTATTAAATATCCTATTAGGTGGTACTGTAATTTATTTAGTTGCAAAAGATTGAGGTGATCCGTGCATCTCCATAGCATGTAATGGTGGATACATGCATAATTAATAAAAGCCTATTAGCATAGATTTTATTCTATACTAATAGGCTTTATTTTTTATAGAAATTTCAAAAGGAGTTGACAAAACAGTTGAAAGATGCAAACGTTGACTTTTGTGATGTGGATATAGTAATATTCAATTAAAGATAGCCCCTTATTTTCAATGATAAATCAACTTTATGATATGAGGGTACATAATTAGAGGGGGATATAAATGGGAACAGAAAAAGCATTCAAACATAAGGTTGAATTAGAGATGGTAGCTAGCTATAAACCTAATGGAACAACACGGACTATGTGGGTTAGACTGGTTCTTGCAATTATATCTATATTAATTATGTTCACAGATATTAACTCTGGAGGTGCTTTTTTTAGGACGTTAATAATATTTAGTGCATCTCAATTATTATTTGTTATGGGCCTTAATAGTAATAAGCGTTGGAAAGCTATTTTAAACCAATGCATTGAAGCGGTACTATGGGGAGCTTGCGTTATAAGTGTATTAGGCTGGGCAAATGTATTAACGATTGATGGAGATGAGAACACATATTTTTTGTTTAGCAAAACAAGTCCTTTAAGAGGGATTGAAATATCAACTGACATATTATTTTGGGGGTTAGTTATAACCTTATTATTACTTTATACAATTCAGATTGTAAATTCTGCAGATAAGCCAGCCAAGGGGATTCCTATAATAGGAGGTGAGTAAAATGACAATGCTAATTGTATGCATTATTGTAACTGTATATAGCGGATTGGTGATAGGTGCTATTATTAAATTTGCAGAAAATAATGTATTAACAACTTTTAGTTTTAAGTATGCATTAAAACTACCAGCATTACATTTTATATATCATCCATATAAATTAATATTCAAAGCATCTCAAGATATACGGATAACACAAAAATTAAAAATTATATTTACTTCATTTGAATTATTACCATTGTTTATGATTGCAATTACAGAAGCATTTATTATAAAAAAAGCGTTGGAAGAGAAAAAAACACAAAAAAGTGATATTAAAGAAGCTAATGCAAGACAATTAAGCAATGAGATCTTAAAAAATAAAGATAGAGAAATGGAGCAAGATATAATGGATGAAGTATATGATGATGCATATGATAAATTATATGCATGTTGTACTTAATGAGGGCCTGCCCCTTTTCTGCCCCCTTCTCTTTGCAATGAGTGGAAAGAATGCAGTAAATATAGTAGTTAAAGGGAAGAAACCCTCAATCCGCACCAAATATAAGGACCTACAGTTCGCTGTAGGTCCTTTTTCTATATCTGTATGAGCAG
>ERZ773069.765-NODE-765-length-19964-cov-92.989703_pt1 | contig 19964 bp, 19 predicted proteins | sample MGYA00580619_ERZ773069 | MGnify/ENA primary metagenome ERZ773069 (study PRJEB29015, sample SAMEA2738007) | human oral metagenome | biome: human oral; feature: human-associated habitat; material: dental | place: China | collected 2108 ...
CGCTGTAGTCGGTCAGGCGATCCATGGTCTCAGGGTCGCCGCGCCAGTGCTGGCAGACGTAGACGACGCCGGTGCGGGCGATGAGGCCGTGCATGGCGGGGTCGGCCAGGCCCCCGGAGACGTCGTTGATGATGTGGGCACCGGCGTCGATGGCGGCCTCGGCGGTGGCGGCGTGGATGGTGTCGACCGAGACGATCGCGCTGCCGGCAGATCCATCGGTCCCGTCGGCGAGGAGCGCGCGCACCACGGGCAGGACGCGGGAGATCTCGGTGTCGACGTCGACCCTCTGGGCACCGGGACGGGTGGACTCCCCGCCGATGTCGATGATGTCGGCGCCCTGGGCGATGAGCTCACGGGCATGGGCCACGGCTGCCTCGGGATCGGCCCAGCGGCCGCCGTCGGAGAAGGAGTCGGGGGTGACGTTGAGGACGCCCATGAGGAGCGTCCGGTCGCGGGGCACGAACCCCGGCAGGGGGGCCGGGGCGGCGGCGGGAAGATTCGTCACGGGGTCAGGCTAACGGTTGGCCCGCCGCTGCGGGAGGACCGAAACATCTTCAGCCCACCTCACACTGAGAGCCGAGACACGATCCGGCAGGGGCAGGGCGCCCCACTTCGACCAAAACTTCATAGAAGACACGGAGCCGGGTCGATGATGAAGTTTTGGTCGAAGTGAGTGGGGGTCACGGCTGGAAGTGGGTGGGGGCCGCGGCTGACCGGCATCAGCGGGCCTCCCTCGAAAGGCGGAGACGCCACTGCAGTCCGTCCCTTCGACGCATTCCGGTTCTTCTCCGCGATTCCTAGCCTCAAGGCATCCACCGACTCCCCTGGACCATGCGACTCGTCGACCGCGGCTCTTGCTGGGAAAGAACAACGAGAAGAGGACTGCTGATGCCCGCCCTGCTCGATCTACGCCGCAGTGCTGCCGCCTTCGTGGCGGTGGCCATGAGCGCGGCCCTCATCGTCTTCGTCTTCATCGTCTCCGACTCCGTTCGGACCAGGATCACCGAGAGCGCCCGCGCCAGTGTCGGTGACGCCGACGTGGTGGTCCTGGCGGACCACAAGGACGACGCCGCCAGAGGCAGGATCTCCGAGCGGGCCGTGCAGCAGGTCTCCGCGGCTGACGGGGTCGCATCGGTGCGTCCCTATGTCGAGGGATGGGTCCTGGCCGGGCGCCGGGGCACGGCTCAGGAGAGCAACCTCCTGGTCCTGGACGTACCGGCGCTCGCGGGCAGCACCCGCCTGGTGGAGGGCCGTCTGCCGCAGGCGGATAACGAGATCGCCGTCTCCCCCGCCGTCCTGGAGCGGCAGCAGAACGTGAAGGTCGGCAGCACCCTCACACTGAGGGCCTCCGAGGACGCCTCCTCCAGGACCGTGAACGTTGTCGGCGTGGTCCGGCCCGGGGCTGACGTCACCCGGTACGACGCCGAGGACACCCCCTACATCTTCGCCAGCGGCCAGGCTCAGGCCGCCATGGGGCTTCCCGACGCCCCCGCCGTCCTCTACGTCACCGGGAAGGCGGGGACCAGCGACAAGGAGCTTCTCAGCTCCGTCACCGGGGCCCTGGCCACCGCGCAGCCAAGTGCACAGGCATACACCGCCTCCGAGATCGTCACTATGCGCGCCAAGGCCTCCGACGGCACCGCCTCGAGGACGATCACTCTTCTGCAGATCCTCGCCCCCGTGTGCGTCGTCGTCTCCGGGATCGTCATCGCCACGACCTTCACGACGCTCATGGCACGCCAGACCCGCCAGATCGGTCTGCTGCGCTGCGTGGGCGCGACCCGCCGTCAGGTCGTGGGCTCTGTGCTGCGCACCGCCCTGCTCACTGGGCTGGCGGGATCCGTCGCCGGAGCCGCCGTCGGAGCCGCCGTCGCGGTGCCCGTCATCGGCTCCGGCCTCATCGAGGAGGTCGAATACCGTCACCTGACCATCTCCTGGACCTCCTTCGCCCTGGCGGTCCTGGTCGGCACCGTGGTGACCCTGGTCTCCATCCTGAGGCCGGCACGCCAGGCCAGCCGGGTGTCTGCGCTCATGGCACTGACCGGGCAGACCGCCGGCCATCAGTCGCTGAGTAGACGGCGGGTGGCTGCTGCCGTCGCGGGGACGGTCGTCACCGCGCTCGGCCTCGGCCTCATCCACGGCGGAGTCACCTGGCGGGTCCTGCAGATGATCGGGGCGGGTGCCGTGGTCGCCGTCCTCGGGATCATCCTTGCGCTTCCCCTGCTCGTCGTCGGAGCGTCCCGCCTCGTTGGATCGGTCTGCGGTCAGGAAGGCAGACCTATCCTCCACCTGGCCACCCACAACCTGGCCCGCCACCCCGCCCGCACCGCGGCGACCACCGCGTCCCTGCTCGTCGCCGTCGCGGTGGCGGCCGCCATGTCCAGTGGCCTGTCCAGTGTCGCCTCCTCCATGCAGACCTACATCAGCCACTACACCCCCGTCGACATCACCGTGGGAGAGTTGAGCGCGGGCCAGGACCCCTCCTCAACCGTTGCGAGGATCGCCACCGTTAACGGCGTGGAGGGCGTCGTCCCCGTGCCACAGCTCAAGGTCACCATGACCGGCGGTCGCCAGAAGAACCAGGAGGAGGCCCTGACCGTCTCTGCTGTCGACGCGAAGAAGGTCTCCCCGGTCCTGCGCTCTCGGAACGCGCTGGAGGCTCTCGATGACCGGGTTCTCCTGCTGGACCACACCTACGACATCGCCGACGGAACCCCGGTGACCCTCACGGGGCCCGCCGGCAGCGTTGACCTCACCGTCCGGGTGAAGGAGGGGGTCGACGCCGCCGTCACCCCCGCCGTCGCGCATCGGCTGGTCGGCAACGCTCCGACCGCCTCCCTCCTGTGGGTGCGCGCCGACGGCGATGGTATGGATCCGGCTCCTGTCTCCGCCGTCCGCGAGGCAGTTGCGGGCAGCGGCCTTTCCGTCGGCGACTCCCAGGAGGGCCGCATCAACCTCACCGATCAGGTCCGCCAGATCTCCATAGCGATCGGCGCCATGCTGGTCTTCACTCTGCTGATCGCCCTGTCAGGCCTGGCCAACACCGTCGATGTCAGCGTCCTGGAACGCACCCGGGAGATCGGGGTCCTGCGCGCCACCGGCACCCAGCGCAGCGAGATCAGGCGCCTGCTCATCACCGAGGCCGTCCTCACTGCGCTCCTGGGCGGCATCATCGGCATCCTGCTCGGCTGCGGGGTGGGTATCGCAGGGGCGGCCGCCCTGCTCACCACCGACTCCACCAACCTCCTGACCGTCCCGGTCCCATGGCTGGCCCTGATCCTGGTCGGCATTCTTCTGATGGCCGCCGCGGTCGGTGTCCTGGCCTCGCTGCGTCCCGCGGAGAGCGCCAGCCGGATCCCGCCCGTCCACGCCCTCGCTCAGGACTAAACCCCGCTCTCTACTCCCCTCTGACATCCCTTTTCCCCTCTGACATCCCTTTGCTCCCGTTACCTTGTTGGTGGTCCCGGGTGGTCCGGGGCTGGGCCAGCTGCTGTGGGCACGGGTGTCTTGCCCCTGTCCTTAGATGATCCGGGGGCGAAAGTCACCTACGGCAGCCGGGCGCTGGTGACCGCAGATAAGGGGAACGGCCCGCAGTGTGTGAGGTCTTTCGCAGGCGTGGGTGCGGGGGGCCGGCCTGTCCACCGGCTGGCCTCGCACCCATGCAGCGAGAGGCGGCACGACGATGAGTATCGAGGACATCGAGGTCTTCATCGGCATCGGGCGTCGGCAAGGAGCGAGCACTGGGCCACGGCCCTGAACCGGGACGGGCGGAAGGTCTTCGACAGGGCCCTGCCCAACGATGAGGAGCGCCTGCGTGCTCTCTATGAGAAGCTGGCCGACCACGGGAGCCTGCTGGTGGTGGTAGACCAGCCCGCCACCATCGGGGCCCTGGCCGTGGCAGTGGCTCAGGACATGGGCATCACCGTGGGATACCTGCCCGGACTGTCGATGCGACGCATCGCCGACCTGACACCGGGCAGCGCCAAGACCGACGCCAAGGACGCTGCCGTCATCGCCGGCGCGGCCAGGACCATGCCCCACACCCTGAGAGCCATCAACGCCTCGGACGAGGAGGCCGCAGCGCTGAGCATGCTGACTGGCTTCGACCTGGTGGCCTGCCAGGTCAACCCGACCGCCAACCAGATCCGGGGCCAGTCGTTCACCCAGACCCCGCCCCGCCCTGGAGACCGTGGTAGGGCCCTGGCCGGGCGCACGACGCCATCCTGGAGGCCCGTCGCCGCCTGGCCCACCCCAGCCGACCTGAAGCGAGCAGGCAAGGCAAGGATCGACGCCAGGCTCAAGAAGCACGGGTGCAGGCGGCACGCCACCTGGGCAGCCCAGATCGTCTCAGCCCTGGAACATCAGAGTGTCACTGTCGCCGGCACCGACGCCGCCGCAGTGGTGCTGCCCCACCTGGCCAGGTAGCTCATCGCGCTGCACTCCCATCGAGCCGATGTCGCCACCCAGGTCAGTGACCCTGGTGCAGGCCCACCCTCATGTGCCAGGTCCTGACCACACGTGCCCAGGATCAGGGGTCCCGACCGCCGCCGTCCTTACTGGCCGAGACCCTGGGCAAGACCTCCAGGCACCAGCGCCCAGCTAGCCTCCTACGCCGGGCTCGCCCCCGTCACACGCCGCTCCGGCTCATCGATCCGTGGCGAGCACGTCTCCCACGGCGGCAACAAGAGGCTCAAGCGCGCCATGTTCTTCTCCACCTTCGCCTCACTGCGCTCCGACCCCGTCTCCCAGGCCTACTACCAGCGCAAACGCGACCAAGGCAAACCGCCTTGGGCCAGGCCGTCCTCGCCCTGGCCCACCGCCGCATCCTGACCCTGCACGCCATGATCCGAAAGACACCCTCTACACCCCACAACCAGCCACGAAACTACCCACCGCCGCTTGACACACCACATAGGGCCAACCCCTCACGGCTCTAGTGTCTCGATCGGTTCGACTGTCAGATCTCCGACAGACCCCCTACGCGAGTGTTGCATCTCCCCCTGGAACCCGCGTTACCTCCGAGGGCTGGAGTGAGCCGGAGCGAGATGGACGCTCTAATGCGGGAGTGAATCCGATATAATTTGGGCATGAGTTTAAATTCATCTCTGGACGGTTCGGAATGTGACTCAAATCTGGAGGGGATCAGGGTCGTCGTTGTTGACGACGACCCTTTTGTTCAGCAAACTCTTAGGAAATATTTTGATGAAGTTCAGGAGATTGAGGTAGTTGGCACCTTCAGATCTGCAGTGGATGCCTTCAGCTTCTTGCAGAACCGTCAGGTAGACGTTCTCGTTACCGACGTGTGGACGCCAGGAATGGATGGGCTTCAGCTCCTTAGTGAAGTCAAGCAGGCGATGCCTGAAGTAGCCGTCGTTATCTTCACATCTTTCGAGGATGATGAAGTCATGCGTACCGCACTGGACCGGAAGGCCAGTGGTTTCCTCCTCAAGAGCTCCTTGCCGGAGGAGTTGATCCGAGGCGTCATTGCCGCACACGACGGCGGAATAACGCTCTCTCCGAGCGTTGCATACCGCCTCGTCTCCCAGTATCTACGCCCTGTCCCAAGCGTTCACGCCGATGTAACCGAGGCTGAGTTGACTGTGTTGAATCTTCTGTGCGAGGGGTACTCCAATGCTGAGATCGCGGAACAACTCTTTGTCTCAGAGGCTACGGTCAAAAGCCATATCTCTCACCTCATGAAAAAGTACGACGTGACCTCACGCCTCAAGTTGGTTGTCGCCACTCATCAGGAGAGATGAAGGTTCTCCTCTCCGTTGACCGGTTCTAGTCGGTTGCGTCACCTGGGAAGCCGGAGCGCTCCAGCGCCGTACCAGGTGTTGCCGCCACCTGCGAGGGGTTCGCATGCCAGAGCCTGCTTTTCGCCCGGGCATGAGATCGGTGTCGCCGACGTCGTCAGCCGTATTTTGACGTCACCCACCGGTACTCCGCGAGACCTAAGCTCCGCCGCCGCGGCCGCTACTTGGGGCGCTGCGTATGACGTCCCGCTCTGATACCAGTAGTACCTGCAGGAATCCCCTCCTGAGGGGCAGTCGCTCAGGACCTCGTCGGTTCGGGGAGAGCCGTCGTAGTTGAGCGCACCCAGCTGACGGAGTCTGTCCGCCGATGCCGTGGTGAGGATTCCCGACTCCGGCCCCTGGATCACGGCACCGCCCGGCCCTTCCAGAGGTGGCTCGCCCCCGAATGTGACGATGTCGAGCGCGGCGCCCACATTGGAGTAGCTGGTCCGAGCCCCCTTCTCGGTGATGGCCCCAACGGTGATAACGTCATCGGACTGGGCGGGCATGGTGACGCACTGATCGGTGACGGGACGTTCTCCCTGACCGGACCAGCCCGAGCTGTACGGGTCCGATGTGCCGTGGTCGAGATCGTAGGCCTCGTTGCCGGCGGCGGCCACGAGGACCACCCCGTGATCGGCGGCGTACTTCAGTGCCGAGGTCACCTTCTCCAGGTCGGCCTTCTGCTGTGCCCGCTGCTCAGCCGTGTCGGCGGGCGCGTTGTTGCAGTAGCGGAACCAGGGGTCGACGGTGAAGCTCATGACGAGGACGCTGAGATGCGCGTCCGCCCCGTACCGGATCGCCTGGCTGACGGCGTCGGCGGAGAAGGTGCCCGTCCGGTCCCCGGCCTTGAGACTGACGATCCTGGTCCCCGGAGCGGCCCCGACAGTGCCGTGCCCGTCCGCGGCGGCCGCGATGATCCCTGCGACGGAGGTTCCGTGACCGAAGCCGTCATGGGCGGGATCGTCACAGGCAGTGTCTCCGTTGCAGGAGCCCCCCGACAGGAACGACCTGCTGCTGGCGAAGTCGTATGCGGCGGCCAGATCGGGGTGAGAGGCGTCGATACCGGTATCGATGACACCCACGGAGGCGCCTTTGCCGGTGGAGGGCGAGCCCGGGCGGTCCTGCCAACTGAGGTACCACTGCTTGGACTGGAGGGGATCGCCCGGAAGCAGTGAGCCGTGAGACGATGAGTCGGTCGAGGCTGCGCCGACTGTCGTGCTCCCTGCGCCCAGGAGAAGTAACAGTGTAGCGCTGACGGCCAGTGCCCTTCTACGGCGACGAGGCGCACGAGCGGGTGCCGCGACGCTCACCACCGGGCCACCTCCTCGTAGAGCTCGCGAACGGGAGCGAGGGTCAGGATCACTGAGCCGTTGTGCTCGATCCAGGACAGGAAGCCCGCCTCACCGTTGTACGGCGCGCGTTCCCTGCCCACGACGAGATCGACCACGTGTCCACGACGGCGCGCGGCGATCACCAGGGCTGCGTCCTTCTCGATGTCTCCGGACAGAGCGTCGCCGTGCTTCTCCATGAGGCTGCGCAGTGCGAGGAGGTCGGCCTCGACCGAGTCGCAGTTCTCCGTGGACGGCTGATCGGTTCGGGGTATCCACCCCGTCATTCCGGGTTCATCCCGGGAGGACAGGACGGTTTGGATGGAATCCCTGATGTCAGAGCGTTTGATGCGGCTCATGATGGTGTTCCTTAGGTCGTAGCCGGATACTGGTGATGGGACTGCTGAGGAGACTGGATGTGCTCACTCATCCAATTCTCCTCCAGGCGAAGGCGATCCACGATCGACTGCCGGGAGCTGAAGACGTGGCCCTCGCCGGGGAAGACGGACAGGGTGACGTCGGCGTCGGCGACCAGGAGGTTTTCGTACAGGTGGAGCGACTGTTCGGGAGTCGTCGCCGAGTTCTCATCGGAGTCCCCGCAGGTCAGCAGGAAGGGGATATCCCGGTGTGCGCGAGTGCTGGGAAGGATGGTCATCATGCTGTACAGGCTGGGATCGGAGGCGGCGGTGCGCCGGTCGTGCTCGAATCCCGACGGCGTCGCGTATCGGTCGTACGCGCCGCTGCGCAGGAGTACCCCCATGGGGGAGGACATGCCGCGCAGCACCGAGACTGCCGCGAGCGCCGCGCCAAAGCTGTGTCCTCCCAGGAAAGGTGGGATTGGGGATTCCGGCAGCTCGGCGGCGATCACCCCGAGAGCTGCCTCCCAGGCCTGGTGCAGCTCGGCCAGGATGTCCTCTGCGCGGACCTCGGCCAGTGCCTGGTAGTCGATGCCCACCCGTACTACGGGGCGCGAGCCCACGTGGCACCATCGGACGCTATCCGGCTGCAGCGAGCCCAGGTCGATGGGAGCGGGCTCGCAGGCCTCGATCGGCAGTGCCCAGGAGCTGTCGAACCAGACCAGCGGGACCGACTTGCGTGTCGACTCGGTCAGGGTGATGTCGACTGTACGTTCGGGAAGGATTCGGGTAATCACGGTTCCGGAGACGTTGCTGGCTGGATCATCCGACGAGGGGCACCACAAAATGGGGGGCGAGGAGGCATGAGGAGCATCGGTTGCTTCGGCGGTTCCGCCGATTCCCACCAGCCGGTGTGAGCCGTCGGAGGTGATGACTTGGACGTTGTCGTCGGTCCCGCCAGGAAGGATACGGTCGATCGGGCTGTCGCTGGTCCAGGAGCCCCCGGCCCACCGTAGGACCTGGGGTGCACCGAGCTCGACCCAAATCCCGGTCAGTCCGGGGATCCCTGTGTAGTGGCTGACGCCGTCGGCGACGGTGGCGACTACCGAACCGTCCTTAGCAGAGTAAGAGATCGTCTCATCGACAAGGCGCTCGGTGTAAACCACAGCGCTGCGCCCGCCCAGCGAGCGATGGGCCACCGATCCGCGGGGCAGGTCACCGATGGGGGATACCGAAGATGGCGATCCAACTTCCCGGTCCTCCTCGTGCTTCCCGTCGTGGAGGTCGACGAGGTAGTGGGGGACATGGTCCTCCCGCATAAAGGCGGCCAGCTCCCCGGGTGTGCTGGCCACTCCAATGAGGAAGGGGGAGCCAGCCTCGAGGAGGACCACCGCCCCCTGAGGCACCCCGGGAAGCGGTGCGTCGTCGAGCATGACGGTGCACAGGGAGGAGGTGAAGAACTCCTCCACCAGGGCGTCCGGCCACAGTTCAGCATCGCTGCTGTGGCGAGTGGCGACCTTGGGACGGCGATACTCCTGACGCAGCCACACGACGTGGTGTCCAAAGTGCCACAGACGGGTCGAGCCAGCCGGGTTGGGGCGAAGCCCCAGAAGGGAACGCGTGCTGGTTCCCCACTGGGATAGGCCAGTGCCGAGTTCATTGCAGGCACTGACCTCAACGCGCCCATCGTCCTGCCAGGTGGACAGGCCCCAGTCCCGCGGGCCGAAGGGCACGGGCAGTCCGTCGCCATGCTCGGAGAAGAGGAACGGGTGGCCGGCGCTGACGATCCCCAGGTATCCGCGCGGTACCGAGGAAGGCACGACATCGCCAGACTGTCGGTCGTAGGCAATCCCCCGGTAACGGAGTAGGTCCATACGCACTCTGGGAGAGGTGAGGAAAATAGGCGCCTCCAGTACTGCTTGAGTGCCGGTGCGGTGATCCACCAGCGTGTGGATGCTAAGCTGGTTGAATCCCTTGCGCTGATGCTCTATGGGAAGCAGGGAAACAGATGCACTCATGTGGAGACCCTTCTCGTCGCTACTCTGGTCAGAGACGGTGTCGGTACCTCTCTGAGCCTGCCAAGTTCCATGTGATAAGCTCGATCGGTCATAGTGAATAGACGGGTGTCGTGAGTGGTGACGACGATGCAGTGATCGCGTTTGAGGTCGAGCAGCGTGGTGATGAGACGATCAGTGGACTCGTCGTCGAGGGCCGCAGTGGGCTCGTCGAGCAAGAGCACTCGCGGATTGAGAGCTAGGGTTCGTGCGATCGCCAGACGCGCGCGCTCTCCACCGCTGATACGTGCACCACGTTCTCCGAGCATCGTGCTTGTCCCAGAACGGTCTCCCAGACGGGACAGATCGAGTCCGACCCTGCTGCACAGCTCATGAACTTTAGCCTCGCTGATGCCGGGGCAAACCGCCTCGAAGTTCTCCTTGAGAGTGCCGCTGCGGAAAAACGGCTCCTGGGGACAGTACTGAACGATTCTGTTCCACGCCTCAGTACCAGTGGCCTTTGGGGAGAATCCAGCGACTGTGATACTTCCGAGAGTGGGCCGGTTGGCTCCAGCAATCAAATTAAGAAGCGTTGATTTCCCGCTCCCTGAAGGGCCGACAACTGCGACGATTTCTCCGCAGCGGGCAGTGAGACTAACAGACTCGAGAATTACTATACTGCTGGTATCATCGGCAACTGAGAAGCCTACCTCTCTGACCAGCAGCGCTCCGCCGTCGGGGACAGTGACTGGCCTCGAGGGGGCCTCGCACCACTCTTCCTGCAACTCGAGAAAGTCATTCACGCGGGACATCGCCGCCCACGATATCGCCATGCCTGTGCCAACCCCAGATGCCGCTTGAAGTGGGGCATAGAGCTGGGGAGTAAGGGCCGCCAAGGCGGCCAAAGCGCCAGGAGTCATGCTGCCCTGGGCCACGGCGTGTCCCCCGATGACGAGTACAGCCACGGTTCCCAGAGCACCGACGAGGTCTAGCGATGAAGAGAAGGCGCTGTTGAGCGTGATCATGCGGGTGTAGGAGGTGCGCACGCCAGCGGCTGCCTCCTCAGCTCGACGCTGATCTGTGGGGATGTCCGCTGACGCGCGCGAGAAGAGGTGACCGGTGACGCCGACGCGCTCTGTGACGATGCCACTGAAAGCGGACATGGCATCGAGCATGTGGTCAGTGGAGGCACTAAGTTTTCGAGAGACCCGCTCGGTGGGCACAACAAATAACAAAGCCAGTGCGAGGACCGCTAAGGTAATGGTGAAGGATCGGGTCCACATGAGGCTCAACAGAATTCCCAATCGGGAGACGAGACTGAGAGCCTGTGGCAGGATGGTGGAAACGAATGTTTGCGCCTGGGCAGTGTCGTTCGTGATTGTTGAGAGTAAGAATCCTCCTGGCTTCGCACTGACAGTTGACGACGACAACCGGGTCAACTTGTTGAGCATGAGCGCCCGCAGACGTTCCTGGAATCGCTGTCCAGTGAATACTGTCATGCGCTGCGCGGACACGCTGACTGCCGTGCTAGCAACAGCTGCTCCAGCAGCCAGAAGGCCTGGGATGATGATATTCTCTTTTGAGGGCTTTTGGGCAAGACCGTCGATAATGCGCTGGAGCATCAACGGTGACACTGTGCTTAGACCTGCCTGAATGGAAACGAGGACCGCTGTGACAATGATGGAAAATGTGGATGCTCTCAGTGCATGACCACATGGTGATGACAGTATGCGCCGTGCAGATATCATGCACGAATGGCGATTTGCTGAGTGCGCCATGAATGAAGCACCTCCCTGCACTCACGCAGTCCCGACTGAACGTGGGCATCGGACGGATCGACGGAACTCATCGAGATGACAGCGGGGTAGGCCGAAACATCAACTCCGGCATTACGAAGCGAAACGATCTGCTCGGAGTCGCGATCCACCCACAGAATGGTCCCGTCGAGCTCGGAGTCGTTGACGTCGTGGTTCTCCATCACCTTGAGCGCCGAGCACGCCGTGCAGGTCGGAGACAGGACGATGAGGAGCTGATCGTGATGCGCGTCATCTACCACAGTGCGGCTCAGCCGGTTCCACAGCTGCATGGCGGCGGTCATCACAACGGCCGATACCAGGGCGATCACCAGGCGAAGGGGCCGGGGGCTCGTGATCTCCTCGCTGCTGACAGTGCTGGCCAGCAGGGCGGCAGCGGTGAAGACGCAGCCCCAGATGTGGACGGGACCGACCTTTAATCCCTCGATGCCGAAGCAACCGCATTCTTGCCCCTTGAGGGTAGTTGCACCGACCACAAACCCGGCATAGATGATGGCAAGAAGTAAGGAGGAGAGACGAAAATTCGGAACAACGAGCGCAATAGTGGACACGGCAATCTCAGTGGCGATGACGAAGTTGCTTGAGAGGTGGAGGCGAAAAAAATTAGCACCCTCAGGCCAAGCAAGGCGGGTTCTGGCGGCCGCCCAGATCTTCGCCCATGCGGTCCCCAAAAGAACCCCGGACGCTCCTCCGATGAGCAGCGTAACGAAAATACTTTTCATGACGGTCTCTCCTGAGCGTTGGTGGCGGATTTTGAATCGATGATGATGCCGGACTCAATAGCAGCCTCGATAATGGGCAAACTTCTATACGAATTGATGCAGCGAAGGGACTCGTCAAGGAGGGCGCCGTTCTCCTCATCCAGCTCGTGGACGGAGAGACGATGGAGGTCGGCGAGTGCCCAGCCCCCGTTCTCCAGATGCGTCAAAGTCATTCCGTCAGCGAGCCTCCAGCGCACAGCCATGAGGTCACCCACCTCTCTGTCTCTACGGTCTTCTTGACGTCCAGTGCGTACTTTTGGCGAAGGAAGGGGTCTTTCCCGATCAAGGTCATTCCGTCGACGTCGATGCAGCCTTGGGAGGCGAGGGAGCCGTCGGCCAGCTCCTCCTGCCAGGAGGGCCACATCTCGGCGGCCTCCTTGACGGCGCGCAGCCGAGCTGCGGCGTGGTCGTTGACGGGCTCTTTCCCAAATCTGCGGAACAGTGCAGCGTCGTGAGTACGAATACCGTTGCGGGCTTCCATGGAGCGCTGTTCAAAAGGGACCTTCGCGAAGGCGCCGATAACAGCGGGGTCATGGGCTGGACGGTATGACCTGCACGATGACGTCGATGAGTCGTAGGATACCGTCCACAAAAGTTGCGCCACCCGCAGCGGGAGACCCTTGAGTGCTTCCTCCCATGAAGACAGAGACACTATTCGCGCTACGTCGATTGCCTGAAGTGCGTCAATGCTGAGCCACTGAGGGTCGGGCTCCATGATGATTGGTTCCAACCCCTGTGAGGGGTGTTCGTGCTCATGTGAGTCCGACTTGTCCTTCTTGGACAAGAGTCGGCGGAAGACTCCTCGGCCTTGGGTATTTTTTTTCGTTTCGCTCGGAATGGAGCCAACGAGGTCCCGAATGCCCCGCGCATCGATACTCGTCGCCTCAGTCTCGGATGGTACAGACGCCTCGTCCGCGGCGGATGCTGCCAGAACATTGAGATAGCACAAGATAATGTCATCGACAGGTGATGACGTGGAGGTGAAAGAGACGGCATCAGAGGAGTTCCGTCTTAGGGCGTGAGCAAGCTCCTCTTCGGCATCCTCAAGGCTGATTGTGTCGTTGAGACCGTACTGATCGGACTGCAGTGGCTGAACCGAGTCTTTGGTGAGTTGCGTTCCAGGAATCCTATGAATTACTTCAGCGAAGAGCGACTGCCCGAACGGCGGCCTGACGCCTGCGATCCGGGCAAGAATAAACCGAAGGGAAGCGGACACATGTTTTTCAGCGAGTACCCTCTCATCGACCCGCTCCCAGGCTCCTGCGCTGTTGACGAGAAGTTGGTTGCCGTTGCACCAAGGGGTATCATGGATACTCATTTACATTGACCTTTTAATCTAGGGCTTGAAGGCATTATTGTGGTCAGGCAGATTGTGTAGTGACGCTCATGTATGGATGTTTCTGGAGTTGCTTGAGTGGCCAAAATGGGCGGCGTTATACTAACTTTCCCATCAGTGACATCGGGATGGGTATGCGAACTCATACCCGAAGGGAGAATGGTGAATGCAGTACATGTTGCCACTTTGTGGAACCTAAAAGGTTGATCGGCGCAAGGGGTCGTCAGTGAATACAATCTTGAGGACTATATTCTCCAGTTTGTTAGTTGCGATTTTAACTCAGTTATCGACTGATAATGGATTTTAGGTACAGTGAGCAGGGCACACAATATCTATATGCCAGACTGCGTCGACATGGATGAGCGTCAACACTCTATTAATTTCGGTAGGCGCCATTTTTTGGTTCATGTCGCCAAATCATACAGTGAAAAAGATTGTGTAGAGTGGCGTACCTTGTGGTTTACTGAAGGAAGAGTGAACTGTTACCTAATGAATGAGTTTCATTATTCTACGTCTTTTTGAGAGAACTAAGGCTGACCCATAACGTTATGGTTACAGCGTTATGGGTCAGCCTAGCTCTGCAAGAGTATGAGAGCGATTAGTAGCACCTGCAGGTACTCCAGAGCGTCCAAGCGTCGCAATATCCGCCTCGCGCTCCATCTGCACGGCAGTGACCATCACATGCCCATTCGTTGGGACATCCAAAGCTGTTCGCCTCGAGAGGTGGCTGCATCTCATTTTGAAGAGTGTGCGAGAAGTTCGCATCAGATAGATTTCTACTGCGACGAATGAATCTGTTCATGATATGTGCCTTTCAGATTTGAATTTCGACGACATCACTTAGATGTTGGCCAACGTGAACTACCTACCGCCACAACAATCCTTCGTGTGCGGGCGCGAGCGCAGCCGAATGGCCTCACAAATTAGTTCAATGAATGGTGTATGAGTCACGTCTCAGATGCTCAGTGGCAATGGCATCGGCGCCAAAAGAGAGCGTCACAATTGCCGTACTGGAAGCCATTGGCTCTGCAGTGTCCGTCGCACAGATATTCTTTTCCTGGACATCCGAAACCTTCCCCACCCTCGAGTGGAGGATGATTTTCCGACCATAGAGACTGATTGAATGAGATGCTGGTCAACTTGTTGCTGCGACGAATGAACCTGTTCATGTCACGGAATCCTTCCTGAGTGTGGGTGACAGACTTTAGGTTGGGTGCACAACTTTTGCGCTCCCGCTGCTTTTGGGGAATTTTAACAATTTAGTTGAACCATATCTAACGATAGATGCGAGCATAAACGTCGCTAATGGGAGCATTCTTCTGCGTGGTCTGGATGTGCTTCCTTTCTACCTGAAATCATGGGACGATCAGCCGCCCTGCCTGCAAGGCTGAATGTGTGATTACACTATTGCATGCGTAGATGAATCGGAATACGCCAAAGGGATAGAGTGTTGTGGGTGCATCCATCTTTCGGATGAAGTCTGCTAGCTTTGCTAGTCCATCTTCTGTGTGATGTCTCCGAGCATGGGTGGCGTTCGGGGTTGGCCCTATGTGGTGTGTCAAGCGGCGGCGGGTAGTTTCGTAGCTGGTTGTGGGTCGTAGAGGGCTCCATCTCGGATCATGGCGTGCAGGGTCAGGATGCGGCGGTGGGCCAGAGCGAGATCGGCCTGGTTATGACGCTTGCCTTGATCTCGTTTGCGCTGGTAATAGGCCCGGGAGACGGGAGCGAGCCCGGCGTAGGAGGCCAGCTGGGCGCCGGTGCCTGGAGATCTTGCCCAGGGTCTCGGCCAGCAAGGACGGCTGCGGCCGGGACTGAATCGCTCCGGGTTTGATGGAGGCAGTGATGACACGGAAGGATCACTGTCATGGGACAGAAGAAGTACCCCGATGAGCTGCGCGAGGGAGCCACGAGGATGACGTTGGACACGTTGGCTGACCCGACTCGGGCCAAGGGCGCGATCCGCAGGATCGCCGACGAGCTGGGTGTCCACCCCGAGGCTCTACGCACCTGGGTCAAGAAGGCCCAGGTCGATGGTGGTCTGAGGCCGGGCACCACCACCGACGAGGCGCAGCGGATCAAGGAGCTAGAGAAAGAGGTCCGAGAGCTGCGAAGAGCCAACGCGATCCTGAAGAGCGCGTCAGCTTGTCTATCGCGGCGGAGTGTGAGCGCCCGTCCCGTTGATCTGCCAGTACATCGACTCCCGCAAGGAGGAGTTCGGGGCCTGGCCGATCTGCAAGGTGCTCACTGGCGCCGGAGTCAAGATCGCCCCGAGCACGTGACTCACGCAGCCAAGACCCGCCCCCTATCAGCCAGGTCGTTGCGCGACTAGGCCCTCAAGGCGGAGATATCCAGGGTCCACAAGAACCAGCTACTCGGTGCTGGGGACCCGCAAGATGCATGTAATGCGGGGCCGCCCCGAGGCCGCTGAGCATCATGGTGCCGGTCACGTGGCCCGGTGCACCGTCGAACGCCTCATGGCAGACCTGGGCCTGCACAGCATCCGCCGCGCCAGGTCCCCGCGCACCACGCGCAACGCACCGCGAGAGCAATGCCCGGCCGACCTCGTCAAAAGGCATTTCAACGCATTCAGACCGAACGAGCTGTGGGTCACCGACATTCCCCCGCAAGCGGGAGGTGCCCCCTCCTACGTACGCACCTTCTCCGGGTGGGTCTATGTGGCTTTCGTGACCGACGTGTACTCACGGAGGATCATCGGCTGGCAGACCTCCACGAGCCTGTACACCGACCTGGCCCTGGACGCCCTGGAGATGGCCGTCTAGCAACGAAAGCGAACCGGGGCCGACCTGACGGGCCTGGTGCACCACTCCGACCGCGGCGTGCAGTACAGGTCTATTCGCCACGGGGCTGCCCTGGCCGATTGCGAGACGGTCGCCTCGGTGGGGGGGAGGGCGATTCCTATGACAACGCTCTGGCCGAGGCGCTCAACTCGCGGTACAAGGCCGAGCTGATCCGCAACCAGGGCCCTTGGGAGGACATCGACGCCGCCCGTGCTCGCCACCGCCGAGTGGGTGCACTGGTTCAACACCATTCGCCCTCACTCCGCCATCGGGATGCGAACCCCTGCCGAGCACGAAGCCGCCTGGGCGCCCGACCGCCACCGCCAGGAACAATCACAACCAGCAACCACCGGAACCAGTCAAACCAGCCTCCACAAAACCCGAGGCTTGACACTTCGCAGCTCTCGGACCTCTTTCTCTAGCTCCTTGATCCGCTGTGCCTCGTCGGTGGTGGTGCCGGGCCGGGTGCCCTGGTCGATCTGGGTCTTCTTGACCCAGGTGCGTAGAGCCTCGGGGTGGACACCCAGCTCGTCGGCGATCCTGCGGATCGCGCCCTTGGCCCGAGTCGGGTCAGCCAACGTGTCCAACGTCATCCTCGTGGCTCCCTCGCGCAGCTCATCGGGGTACTTCTTCTGTCCCATGACAGTGATCCTTCCGTGTCATCACTGCCTCCATCAAACCCGGGGCGATTCAAACCGCGGTATCAAGGACGTGCTGATCGTGTGCTGTGACGGGCTGACGGGGCTGCCCGAGGCGATTGAGGCGACCTGGCCCCAGGCGACGGTCCAGACATGCGTAGTCCACCTGATCCGGGCCGCCACGAGGTTCGTATCCTACAGCGACCGCAAGGCCGTGGCAGCGGCTCTCAGGCTGATCTACCAGGCCCCCAGCGAGGAGGCCGCATGGGAGGCCCTGGAGACCTTCGAGGCCAGTGAGCTCGGACAGCGCTACCCGGCCGCGGTCAGGACCTTCACCGACTCCTGGGAGCGATTCACTCCCTTCCTGGCCTTCCCGCCGATGGTGCGACGGGTCATCTCTCCCCCACTTCGTGGGAGGTACCCCCTCCACCAACGCGATCGAGTCGCTGAACTACCAGCTGCGCAAGGTCACCAGGAACCGGGGTCACTTCCCCTCCGACGAGGCAGCGGTCAAGCTGCTGTGGCTGGCTATCTGCAACATCGAGGACAAGAGAGCCCGACAACGGCAAAAGGAGCAGCAGATAGGACGGGCCGGCAAGAGCGCGACCACCGGCAGGCTGATCGAGGGCGCTATAACCACCAACTGGAAGCAAGCCCTCCAACAGCTGTACCTGGCCTATCCCGACCGAATCAACCCCCACCTATAACCCACACCACACACACAAACAACTTGATAGGCTCTGCAGGTCGGCTGCTGGGAGGGCAACAAGGCCGAGACCACCACGATCATCCCCATTGTGGAGGCATTCCAGGCCGCTCACGGCATTGAGGAGCTCGTCATCGTCGCTGATGCCGGCATGCTCTCAGCCGCCAACCTCACGGCCCTGGACGACGCCCGGTTGCGTTTCATCGTCGGGGCCCGCACCACCCGGGCCCCAGGCGACCTGGAGGCCCACTTCCACTGGAGCGGTGACGCCTTCACTGATGGGCAGCTCATTGACACCATCACCCCCAAGAAAGGCTCCAGGAGCGAGCGGGACGTCAGCAAGCGTCGTGAGCCCGTCTGGGACCCGCACACTCACCCGGGCTCATGGAGAGCAGTGTGGGCCTACTCCAAGAAGCGCGCCGCCAGGGACACTCAGACCCTGACCGCCCAGGCCAACCGGGCCCGGGCCGTCATCGCCGGCGAGAAGCGTCCCAAGGGCACCAGGTTCGTCACCACCCACGCCGGTGACGCCACCCTGGACGAAGCCTCCATCGCCAGGGCCCGCTCCCTGGTGGGCCTCAAGGGCTACGTCACCAACATTCCGTCCCGCCTGATGGGCGCCGGTGAGGTCGTCTCCTCCTATCACGAGCTGTGGCACGTCGAGCAGTCTTTCCGGATGAGCAAGCACGACCTGAGAGCCCGCCCCGTCTTCCACCACACCCGCGATGCCATCGAGGATCACCTGACGATGGTCATGGCCTCCCTGGCCGTAGCCCGACACCTCCAGGACACCACCGGGATCAGCATCAAACGCATCATCCGTACCCTCAAACCCCTCCAGGACGTCACCATCAACCTCAACGGCCACCACCTCACCGCCGCCGACCCCCTGACCCCCGAAGCCGAAGAAATCCTCACCGCCCTGAGCATCCCAACAGGGCACTAAAAACTGTGCAACTCAGGCCTGGCAGCGGTGCCGGGTCCACTTCGCCCGCAACATCACCTCCAGGCTCGGCTCGGCCCGCTCCAAGCCCGTGAACGCCCTGATCTCCACGATCTTCGCTCAGACCAGCCGGCAGGCCGTCACCGCCCAGTACCGGCACGTCATCGACTCCCTACGCCCCTCGTTCCCACAGGTCGCCGACATGCTCACCGAGGCAGAGGCGGATCTGACCGCCTTCGCAGCCTTCCCTAAGGAGCACTGGCCCAAGATCTGGTCCAACAACCCCATCGAACGTCTCAACCGCGAGTTCAAGCGCCGCGCCGACGTCGTGCAGGTCTTCCCCGACCGGCAGTCCGTCACCCGCCTGATCGGAGCCGTCCTGCTGGAACAGCACGAGGAATGGCAGTACGGCGAACGCCGCTACCTGTCCGAGACCTCCCTCAGACACCTCACCCATACGCTCCACCAGGACCAGCACGCCCTACCCCACCACGGCACCATCACCCTCAACCCCTAACCACAACTACACCACACCAAAAGACTTGACCCCATGACAATGATCCCTCCGTGTCATCTCATCGCTGCCTCCATCAAACCCGGAGCGATTCACGTCCCACACACCACCTTCCCAGGACACGAGACAATCGCGCCTCCGCCTTTTGGCGGATACTACCCTCAGGCGTCCCGTCCTTCGACGCATTCCGTTGTGATGGCGCCGTTTCTAGGCTTTTTCACGTCAACAGGGCAACCCCCGGACGCGACACGAATCAGACGACCGGCCCTGCCTACCACACGAGTCAGCCACACGAGAAGGGTCCTGAGATGACGACTCAACCCCAGCCCCCGTCCTTCAGCCACGCTGCCAATCCCGCTCCGGTCCCCCAGGGAGGACGGGTGGCCCAGGGAGCACCGGGGGCACCTGCCACTGCTGCCGCCCCGGTGCACGTCGTCGAAGCCCGCGGCCTGACCAAGGTCTACGGCGAGGGCGAGGCCCGGGTCGTCGCCCTGGACTCGGCGAGCCTGGTGGTGGGACGCGGCGAGTTCGTGGCCATCATGGGCCCCTCCGGCTCGGGCAAGTCCACTCTCTTGCACTGCCTGGCGGGCCTGGACACCCCCACCTCCGGCAGCGTGCTCATCGCTGGTCAGGACCTGTCCGGCATGAAGGACAAGCAGCTCACCGCCGTGCGCCGCGACCGCCTCGGCTTCATCTTCCAGTCCTTCAACCTGCTGCCCACCCTGAGCGCCGAGGAGAACATTCTTCTGCCCCAGCGCCTTGCCCACCGCAAGCCGGACCGGGACTGGTACGACGCCGTCATCTCCACCCTGGGCATCGGCGACCGCCTGTCCCACCGCCCCCACGAGCTCTCCGGCGGCCAGCAGCAGCGCGTGGCCGTGGCCCGCGCCCTCGTGGGCCGCCCCGAGGTGGTCTTCGCCGACGAGCCCACCGGCGCCCTGGACACCGCCTCCGCAGCATCACTGCTTCAGGCCCTGG
>ERZ773069.766-NODE-766-length-19920-cov-9.770249_pt1 | contig 19920 bp, 14 predicted proteins | sample MGYA00580619_ERZ773069 | MGnify/ENA primary metagenome ERZ773069 (study PRJEB29015, sample SAMEA2738007) | human oral metagenome | biome: human oral; feature: human-associated habitat; material: dental | place: China | collected 2108 ...
AACAAAAGGTGGGTTAAAAATAACAAAAGGTGGGTTAAAAATAACAAAAGGTGGGTTAAAAATAACAAAAGGTGGGCTAAAAATAACAAAACAAAAAAATGTTATAGTTGATAGCAAATTCTGAAAAAAACTGTTATAATTGCTCTAAGGTGAAAAATATGGAAAATAAGAAAAATATAAATGAATTAACAGATAATAAAGAATTATGGGAATTATCCAAGCCAACAGAAAATATATTGTACAAGAGCAAAACATTACTTGTAAGCAATCTAACCAATAAAATGAGCGAAACACAAAATGTTCTATTTTCTCTTTGTTTACTACATGTTCAAGTAGAAAATAACATTGCCAAAGCTCAGTTTAATATTAGTGAAATTATCGATCTAACTAATAGTGGACAATATGAAAAATATGACAAAAAAAGAATTACTAAAGATCGTACAGTTGTATCAGCTAGCAATGTAAATTTAGTATTAGATAACAATAGTAAAGATGGACGGACATTGGTCGGTGAAACAATTCAATTATTTAATAAAATACACTATAAAAATGGAGTATATACTGCATATTTCAACACGAATGCAGATGAAAATGGGGAAAGTCCGATTCTGAATTTATTAAAATCAAAAGAACAAAATCCTCTAGTTTATAATATAAAAACATTTGCTAAGTTAGGAAGTGCAGGACAATGTTTATACGAACATTTACTTATGGCCACCAGTCAAAACAAAAGGGAAATCATATTAAGTGTAGATGATCTAATAAGTATATTTAAAGTGAGTCCAAATTCATCAAAATTTGGAAATATCAAAGTACGTCAATTACAACCAGCCATTGATAGCATAAATGAAAACACGGAACTAGACATTAAAGCAAATTATATTAAATCCGGTAGAGCGATCACTCATGTTAGTTTGATATGGAGGGTTGATAAAGTAGAACTACCTCCAACTGACAAACAGATTATCCTAATGAAAGAATTATATGTAAAACTAAGTAAACTAGACTTAGTAAGTGGTGATGCTTTTGAACTATTGTCCAAACTAAAGACAGGACACTTAATTTCTAGAAATAAAGCAGGAGCTATTATTTCAGAAGCGTTAAAAGTTGTTTCTGAACTTGAGAAGATAAATCAAGAAGCATTACAAAGTATCCCAGAAATTGAAGAAAGATATTCAGATTTCTTTTCTAACTTTAGAAAAATTGTTCCTAGAATTCGTAACGATATATTGGCAACTATACAAAAGTTTCCAGATAGCGAAAGAGAAAATCTACTAAAATATGCTCATGAGATATTCTTACAGAATAATGGAAATTCAATAGGATATATCGTTAAAGTTTTGAATGATTGGTTAATGGCAGGTGTGACAAACCTTACTGAAGCAATGGAAATTCATGATGAGAATTATGGCCCAACCTACGGAGTTGTGCCAAAGGATGCTGAAGCAAGTCCAGAGTTTAAAAACGCTATGGATTTATGGAAAGAGTAGGTCAGAAAAATTTATAAATGGATTTGCTAAAAAATTTTAAAAATGATATACTAAGGGGGTAAAAATATTTTACATTTTGGAGACAATCGCTATGGTTCGTCTGTCTGGGCAGGTGTCTGGACGAATTTTCTTGTAACTGCATAGCCTTTAGATAGATAGATACTATATATTTAAAGCAGCTTACTTGTTTTCAACTAAAACTTGTTTCAATACAGAGTCATTCCGTGTGTGATGTTTTAGTGTAGTGTGTAGCACGTGTTGTTATTTTAGATATTGAAAGAATGATTGACAAGAGCAGATAATGAAGATGCACGTATTCTTAGAAGGGGTAGGTGTATTCAGTTGTAGGCTCTTTTTTTCGTGTTTAAAATACAACAAAGAAGGTAGGGGTAGGAAGAGTAGTTGTCCGTGTGGATGGGTACGATTCCTATGTTAGCTCTAGGTAATGTTGAATTGATAGGTGTCGAGAATACATTATCTCATGGAAGAAAAAAAGAAGCCCAGGAGGGCAAGGAGGAAAATAAGAATGAAAGATTTTAAAATTGGTAAACAATCGTTTCTGCGTGTAGATAGAGCAAACCCTTGTCCTATCTGCCAAAAGCCTGACTGGTGTTTTCTTGCATCAGATTTCAAAAAGGCTTATTGTTGTAGACAATTAGACGAGGAAAAGCCTAGTCTTGCAGGTGCTACCGAGTATATCATTGATGGTACAAGTCCCAAAGATGTGCAGATCGTGGAAATTCCACAATTAGAGTCTGCACCAGCCAATATCTTGCATAAGGTATATTCTTTGGTGATTGGAGTGTTCGGATTGAGTGATGAACACCTTACACACCTCATGATTTCACGAGGTTTTAGTTTGGATCAGACATACCTAAGAGGCTACGCCTCTTTTACAGCCATGACCATGAAAAAGCAAATCAAGAAAACAGAAAAAGTTAGCGATAAGAATGTCGGTAAAACTATCTGGGAAGATTTGTTTGAACAAAATGGTTTGCCACGTGACGCTTGGAAAGGTGTTGCTGGGTTCTGGTATGATACTAAAAACCAAACGCCGATTTTTATGCCAACTCATTATGGGATTTTTATTCCAAACAGAAATGAGTTCGGACAAATTATCGGAGGGCAAATTAGAGTTGACGAAGATTCTATGCAATATAGAGCCGAAGTTAATTCTAACTGGAATGACAAGGCAAGGGTAATTGTAAAGAGTGCTGGTAAAGGTGAAATCCAGTACACGATTTACATGTTTCCAAACTACGATGTATATTCTCAAGGGGTAACTTCAAAGAAACAACTAACGTTTCCGAATGGCTTATCTTTTAAGATAAAATCATCAGCTAAGTATGTTTGGTTATCTACCTCATCTAAAGAGTATGGTTGTGGTGCAAAGAATGTTCCACACTATGCTTTCCCAGACAATGTTCTGGCGCAAGCTAAATTCGACAACGATGGGAACGGTTTAGTTAAACTTGTTGAACTTTGTGAGAATGTCATTGTAACCGAAGGATTGCTGAAGGGCGATATTATCGCTACACAAGTTCCAAACTCTCGATTAGCGAAGTTAGGTTCAACCTTGGTAATTGCAATGGCTGGTGTTAACTCTTGGAAGAAGGTTGCATATAACTTGAAGTCAAAAACTACATTTGCTAAAGTATATCTCGCATTTGATAGTGACTTTAAGGATAATGATGCAGTCTTTAATTACTTAAAGCAAATTATCGGATATATCCGCCAACAAGATAAAAACAAAGAGGTCTTTGTCTTTACTTGGGAAGTTGGGAAAGGACTAGATGATTTCTTGTTAAGTAAAGAAGTATTGACACAAACGGTAAAGGCTCACAAGTTTTAAGTTTTAAAATATCATCATTAAAGGAAGTATAGACTATGTAACTGATAATTCACACGCATAGTCTTTTTTATAATTAGAAACCTATCAAGTCAGAAGGATAGGTAGGAGGAAGAAAAATGGAAAATGTAAATGTTATTGAAAAAGAAGCAGTAGTGAATGAGTTTATGCTTACTCTAGCTGAAGCTAAACTTTTGGAAGAACTGAGTGAGCCACACTCACCAGACCTTGACTTGATTCACAATTTACTTTGTGACGAGTTGCCTTATGACATCGATTTAGTGACTGGTATTTTAAAAGAAGGTCGCTCGATTGGTGGAGCGTATCAATACGCATATGATCTTGCTTTTAAGCAATATCAGTCAATGAAACATAAGGTGAAGGGCGTGCGTGGTGCAGCAGTGCATCACACGAAAGTTTTTGAGTGGGTGGTTGAATACTTCAAGTTAGAACATATTGAAGTTGAGAAACCAAAACCTGTGGCCAATCTGACTGCTAGTGATTTACTACGTAGAAAATTAGCTTCAGTTCCAAAAGCCGAAGAGGTGCTGGAAGTAGTTGAAGAGGACGAAAATCTCAGAATTGAAAAAGGTGGGCAAGTGACATTTGATTTGTTCGGAGGTGAAGTAGAATGATTGATTTTACTAACTCTAACAACGAACATATTAAAAATGCTTTAAGACCTCCTAAGTCTTTCTTTACCGAGTGCTTTAAGAAGTTCCCTATCTATATTTGGGAGAATAAAACTGACAAGATTGTTAGTTCCGAACGCACTCAAAAAGATGCTAAGGTTATCCAAAAGCGTCTGACAAAGAAAAGCAAACTTGATTTCTGGGATACTCATGACTATTTTCTCTGGGTAGGAGTTTCAAAGAAAAGAGTTGAATTTCAGATGTATCGTATTCAACAATATTTTGTAAATGGCCAAGAGCATTTCGATGCGTCCCTTTACAACTTTGAAAAGTTCACTGAGAAAGAACATATCAAGCTAAGTGGTTCTTACAACGGTATAGAATATGTGCCTGGACTGAAGATGCTTGGTATTTTTAGAGGCCCTTACTCAGATTACTGGCTACTACAATCTTTAGATGATGTGTTCAAGCGTTTCAAAAAGAATGATGCGCTAAAATACTTAGACTTTGCTAAGATCAAAGAATCTATTTCTTTATCAAAATATTTTTTTTGTTTACCAACAATGATGCCTCATATCTATAAATATCGAGCTATCATTGAATATGCGCAGAAAATAAATGCGCGTGGTATTCACAAAGATTTGATTGGTGGGATAAGATATGGGTATGGTTACAGTTATACTCATTGTCACGCTCACATGGGAAAGCTAACGTTTAAGTTTTTACGAACACATAAAAATGTTTTCAAAAATTCAGACGAAGGTTTTGAGGACTATAAGATTAGAAAACAGCTTGAAAAAGCACTAGGTATAAAGGTAGTCCCAGAATTCACTAGATATTTCAAAGACGTAGAGGATTTGAAGTGTATTCCTAAAGGAACAAAACTGATTCGTTTTCAAAATTGGGTAATCAAAAATTCAGTGAAAGCGTATGAGTATAGGGACTACCAAAATATGCTTGAAAAACTTGGTATAGCTTTTGAAGGTGATTTTAGAATTATGCCAAAAAACTTCAAGCAGGCTCATGCTGATGCAATCAAAGCCTACAATAACATTCAGGATGAAATCAAAAAACAAGGATACCACAAAAGACTTCAGAAACTCTTGGGATTGGAACAGACTATCGGTAATTATACCTTTGTCCTACCTAAAGAATTGCAAGAGTTAAAAGAGGAAGGTAAAATCTTAAGCCATTGTGTCGGTAGTTATGCTGACCGTGTTGCTAGAGGTGAAACTGTTATTGTTTTTGTCCGTCAAAAAGAGAAGGTTGACAATCCACTCTATACCTTAGAAATAAGTGGTGGAAAGATTGTTCAATTAAGAGGAAATAAAAATAAAGACGCTAGCGAAGATGCTTGGAAAGCCTCTGAGAAGTTACTTTCATTTGCTAAAAAGCATAAGATAGCAGTCTAAAATAACATGGAAGGATAGGAAAAGGTTATGAATTTTATTTCATGACCTTTTGTTTAAATAGGAAGAATGAACACAAATTTTAACTTTAAGGGATTTAATTTCCCAAAAACTGATGCTGAAAAGGTACGTGCTAATGTAGAAGCAGTAGCGCTAGTAAAAGAGTTAGAAAAAACTCAACAAAAAGCAACTGCAGAGCAACAAGAAATCCTAGCTAAATATGTCGGTTGGGGTGGGCTTGCTAACGTATTCTTTGATAGATACACAGGCAAGTTTGAGGAAGAGCGCACGCGCTTGGAAAACCTCGTAACTCCAGAAGAATATCGTGCTATGGAACATAGTTCTTTAACTGCTTACTATACAGATCCTCGCATTGTCGAGCAGATGTGGGACTACCTTATCAAGAGTGGTTTCAAAGGTGGAAACATTCTTGATCCATCAATGGCAACAGGTATCTTCTTTGGTACAATGCCTAAAGAAATTCAAGAGAAGTCTACTCTTGTAGGGGTTGAATTGGACACAATTAGTGGCCAGATTGCTAAACAACTGTTCCCAGAAGCAACTATCCTTATCCAAGGATTTGAAACAGTCGAATTTGACGGTAAACCTTTTGATTTAATCATGACTAATGTGCCATTCTCTGAGTTTCGTATCGCTGATATGAACTACGATAAGCCTTATGTTATTCATGACTACTTCCTAAGAAAATCAGTCGATTTGCTTCATGAAAACGGTGTGATTGGTTTTGTAACCTCTATGGGTACTGCTAATAAACGTTCTAACTCAATCTTGAAAGAAATCAAAGACGAGGTAGCATTCCTTGGTGGTGTACGCTTACCAAGTTCAGCTTTCAAAGAGTTGGCTGGTACTACGGTATCATCTGATATCTTATTCTTTGAAAAGGATAGACTAAAGACAAAGAGCAGCAATGATATTTTCTTTGAAGAGGTCATTCGTTCTAGTCTGGATGAAGAAGGGCGTATCTTCATTAACCCTTACTTTGAAGAAAATCAAGTGTTGGGTAAATATGAGGTTCGTCACTTCAACGGTGCGACACTATCTGTTAAGTCTAACAAAGATTCTGACTTGTTCTTGGATATTAAAGAGGGACTTTCAACAATCTATGCTCCTACATTTGCAGGGTATAGTCTTGCTGAAGTTATTATCGCATCAAAAGCGCAATTTCAATCATCAGTCCGTCCTTACGAGTACGGATTTGAAGATGGGAAAGTAGTGTATCATAATGGACGTGAAACACGTGCCTTATCAAAAGGTGCAGAGCTTACATTCTATCAGGATGAAGATGGAAACTTTGTATCATGGGATAAGAAACACGGTTCAAGCGTGATTGAAGAATTTGAAGCACTCAGACAAGAGGATGAAAGTGTGATTACAAGCACTTATATCAGTTCTCAACCGTCTGTACGTGGCACAAACAAAGGTCTATATAAAGGTGTTTATTTCTATGAAAAGCCTTTAGAAGATAAAGAAATTGCGCGTGTTAAAGGTATGATTGGAATTAAAGAGGCTTACCAGTCTGTAATCGATATCCAATCTACTGATGATTACGACATTGAAGAGTTTCAAAACTTGCTGATTGTACTGAATGATACTTACGATACATTCGTTAAGGAACATGGTTATATCAACATTCCAGTTAACACTCGCTTGTTCGAGCGTGATGATCGATTCCCTTTAATCGCCAGTCTGGAAGAAGAAGCACTAGATGATAACGATAGTACAAAGGTTGTTTTTGAGAAAGCTAAAGCATTTTTTGAACCAACTATCCGTCCTAAAAAATCACTAGAGCAAGTAGATAGTGCTGAAAAAGCCTTATCTATTAGTCTTTCAGAAGGTCGAGGAGTTGATTTAGACTTCATGCTTACCCTCTATCCAGCAGAAAATAAGGAGTTATTACTAGCTGAGATTTATAATGAGGTAGCACCTAACATCGAAAAATACATCAGTCAAGGTATTTTTGAATGGGAGCTAAAAACAACATTTCTCTCCGGGGATGTACTAACTACAAAAGAGTTGCTGGAGCTATTAGTCGATAAAGGCGATACCAAGGCTGATTGGGAATACTATCTGTCACTAATCAATGAGGTAGTGCCAGAACCAATCACAATTGTCGATATGGAATTTAATATCGGCTCTATGTGGATTCCGAACCGTGTGCTTGGTAAGTTTGCTTACCATATCCTAGACGGTTATGAAGTTGACCTTAACTCTGACGATGCAGAAGGAGCAGTAGCAACAAGTAAGATTGGTCGAGGTCTGACTACTCCATTCGTTAGGGAGGTAGAATACTCGGCTGAGAATATCCGTCTTGGACTACGTGCTGAAGGTGCTGGTGTTTACAGTAAAGGGCATGCGATCTTTGAGCGTTTGCTAGGCTCTAACCAACCAACTATCGAAAAAACTGTCACTGAAGACGGTAAAGAGAAAAAGGTTGTTAACGAAGTAGCAACTGCTGAACTACGAGAAGTTGAGCGTAAGATGCAGAAATTGTTCCTTGAATTTGTAGAAAATCACGAAGATGTAAAAGAATTGGTTGAATCTACGTTTAACAAACGTTTCAACCGTATCGTCAACAAAAAGTATGATGGTAGTCATTTACATATCGAGGGACTAGCGCAAGGATACGAGCTTCGTCCTCACCAACTGAATGCAGTACAACGTATTCTGGAAGATAAACGTGCGCTCCTTGCCCACGAGGTAGGGACTGGTAAGACATTAACAATGGTAAGTGCTGGGTTTAAGTTGAAAGAACTTGGACTAATCAACAAGCCTTTGTTTGTTGTTCCATCTAGCTTAACTGCCCAATTCGGACAAGAAATTTTACGTTTTTATCCAACTAAGAAAGTCTTTGTCACAAGTGAAAGGGACTTTGAGAAATCAAGACGCAAGCTATTCATTTCACGTATCGCTTCTAACAACTATGATGCAATCGTGATTGGTCATAGCCAGTTTGAGAAAATCAAGGTGTCTGAAGAGCGTCAACGTGCTTTTTATCAAGATCGACTTGATGAAATTCGTAGCATCATGGATCTTGCTGAAAGTGAACAAGACCGTGTTACCTTTAAACAATCTGTTCGTACAGAAGCACGTTTAGCAAAACAAATTGAAAAACTTGACGAAGGAAAATTAGCTAAAGCTGACACTTTCGTAGAGTTTGAGCAACTTGGAATTGATTTCTTATTTGTAGATGAAGCTCATCGCTATAAGAATGTCCGTCCAGTCACAAATCTTGGAAATGTCGCCGGTATCGGTAACACAACCGCTCAGAAAAACATGGATATGGAAATGAAAATCCGTAGCCTACAAGAAGAGCATAACGGTACTAATGTTGTCTTTGCGACAGGTACGCCAGTTTCAAACTCAATCAGTGAAATGTATGTGATGATGAATTATATTCAGCCAGATATTCTTAGTGAGTATGGCATGGATAACTTTGATGCTTGGGTAGGTGCTTTCGGAGTTATTGAAAATAACCTTGAAATCAACACAACAGGTGATAAGTTTATCTCTCGTAAACGTTTCACGAAGTTTACGAACTTACCTGAGTTGATGAAACTCTATAAGCGTACTACGGATATCCAAATGACTAAGGACTTGGATTTACCAGTCCCAGACGTTGAAAGAATTGCAATGAAATCCGATATGACTTGTACGCAAACTGATAAACTTGATGAATTAGTTAAACGTACTGATGATATCAAGACTGGAAGTGTTGATCCATCGGTAGATAATATGTTGAAGATTACCTCTGAAGCACGCAAATTGGCTACGGATATGCGCTTATTGGATGAAAGCTACACACTAGCAGACAACAATAAAATTATGCAAGTAGTTGATAATGTCTTTAAAATCTATCAACGTGAAACTATCAACCGTGGTACTCAGATGATTTTCTCTGACATTGGGACTCCCTCAACTGACGGATTTTCAATTTATTCTGAATTGAAAAATCTCCTTGTTGAACGTGGTGTACCAGAAGAAGAGATTGCCTTTATCCATGATGCGAAGAATAAAGATGCCAAGTTGCAGCTCCAACGCAAAATGAACGCTGGAGAAGTTCGTATCTTACTTGCTTCAACTGAAAAAGGTGGTACTGGATTGAATGTTCAGCGACGCATGAAGGCAGTACATCATATCGACGTACCTTGGAAGCCGTCTGATATTATCCAACGTAACGGACGTATCGTGCGACAAGGAAATTTGTATAATCGCGTACAAATTTACTACTACATCACAACTGGTTCATTTGATAACTATTTGTGGCAAATTCAAGAAACTAAGCTACGTTACATTAGTCAGATTATGACAAGTAACACTCCTGTCCGTTCAGCAAGCGATATCGACGAGCAAGCCATGACTGCTTCAGATTTCAAAGCTATTGCAACTGGAAATCCTTTCTTGAAGATGCGTATTGAGTTAGAGAATGAGTTGGACTTGTTAAGCAAGCGTAAAGTTGCATGGAAACGTGACTTTGAACTCTCGCAAAAGAGTGTTAAATCAGCGCAGGAGCGTATTGAAGCTACTAACCGTCAACTTGCTAAGATTGATATGGATATTGAGCAGGCGAAAGCTACGAAGAAAAAAGAGTTTACTATCGGTGAAGAGACGATTGTAAAAAATCCATTTGTCATGGAATTTCCAGACGGATATACAACCGACTCAACCACTAAGGCAGGTAATCAACTTGCATACAACATGCAATACAACCTGTCTGAAACTCCTAAATTCGTGACTTTAGCTAAATATCGTGGTTTTGAACTTAAAGCACGCACGCTAAATGCTCCATATCATCAAGGTCAGGCATTAGAGTTGAAAGTTGTTGGTAAGAATATGTACACTGTTGAACTTGATTTCACCTCTCCGGTCGGCACAATTAAACGGATCAATACTGTTATTGATAACCTTGAAACAAAAAAAATTCGCTTAGAGCAACTTGTCAAAAATCAGCAACTTATTATTGATAAAGGAGTTGCAGATAGTGTATTTGCAGACGAGAATCGCCTAGCCTATGTAAAAGCTAAGTACAATGTCTTGTTACCTTTGCTTAATAATGACGCATCAGTAGAGGAAATTGAAAAGGCTCTTGAAGAATTTTCAAAACAGAATGGCTCTGAAGATAAGTCAGTAAATGTACTGGACAAATATCTTGAAGTTAGCCAAGATGATGTAGAAGAAATTCAACTATTAGAACCTCAAACTGAAACTGTTGAAGTTCCTTCTGAGGAAGATTCTGAGCGTCCAGAACGTGAAGAAGATAACTCTGATAAGTTGAAACTCGCTCTACAATTCCTTGCAGATGCAGAACTTTTACTAGTTCAGACAGAAGAACCTACAGAAGTAGTGACTTACTCACAAGAAACTACTGTAATGGTCTATGAACAACTAGAATTGTTCTAAATCACCTAAAGAGGTATCTAATCTTAATGATTAGATGCTTCTCAATAGCAATCTAAGAATACAATAGATTGTTGTTGAGAGGTAACTATTGAAGTGGTCTCTAGGATTTAAAGTTATTTTGCAAAAACCAAAAATATTCTTTCGCTTTAGTTGTATTTTTGAAACAATTGTTGTACAATAAAAATATTAACTAATTTGATAAATTTAATTATATGATAATTACTAAATTTGGAGATTACGAAAATGGAGAATAAACCAAAGCTACACGAAGATAGATTTTCGAGTGACAAGCGTTTACTCGAACCAGACTATCTAACTGACTATTTACAACTTAAAAAATATGAAGTTGTTAATAAAAACAATAAAGAAATCAGAAACATCCTAGAATACATGATTTTAGGATATGGTTTGCATGTTATTGTTTCAGAACTTGGTATACAATCAACCTTATCATTAGCTGAGCGCACGATCCGTAGGAAGTTAAACGATTGTGGTTTAAGCAATGTTGATAAACTTATGACTAATTACTATCGTTTGTTACTATTTCCGATGCTGCAGGCTGGAGAAAAACACCTCATTGAGAAGTATAACGAGGAAAAATCATTAGGGCGTAAACTTAAAAAGCATAGAAAGGTATCCAAGAGTAATGTTGTATTCCGAGAAGGTGCTAGTAAATATCTTGGAACTCTACCTTACAATATCGCAAGTAATTTCATTACAATGCCTATCTTATTTGCATACTCTCCGATCACATCAGACGTGAACCAACTTAGTGAGTTTTTCAATAAACTTGCTAAAGCACAAGATAGCAAGTTAAGTGAGTTTGCTAGTGAGATTGGCTTTGATAGTGTTCAACTTGATAGCTGGATTTCTAACGCCATGAAAAAAATGGAAATCTCAGTCAATGATAATGCTGAGTTAGTTGACGATTTGACAGGTGAAGTAATCACAACAATCGATCCATGTAAAATTTAAAAGGATAGAGGGATAATATGATTTTAATTGGACTATTTAGCCTTATACTTGTTGGAGGATTTACAATAATTCTCTCACTTATAGGGATTCGTCAACGAGTTCGTTTAACAAACGGATATGATTCTGAATTAGAAGCAGATTGGCTAGCAATGGTAAAGGTGTAAATAAGAATATGGAACAAAAATATTACGCTGTCCTTATACAAATAAATATCGGAAAAAGTGTCTGGTTAGTCCCACAAAAAAGTGGGAAACTAGCTTGGTCGGATGAAATTAGTGGGACAAGAGTTTTTAATAGTTATGAGGAAGCTAAGAAAGCTGTTGAAAGACATTTTCTAGAGATTTTTAATTTTATTGGTTCATACAAAATTATAGAGTTCACTTATCAAGAATTGTTAGATTTTGAAATATTAACTGATAACTAAGAGGTGTTCCATGTATACGATTGAATTGAGATTAGATACTAGAGGATATGATGAATACCTTGAAAAGAAGTTTAAATATGGCTACAAGTTAAAAAGAGCCTTGGTAAACTACTTTAATATGCAAGAGAACCGACGTGTCAATTCTGACAGATACAAAGAACTTGCTGAACGAATGAAAGAGTTAAACACTCGGCAAGATATCATCAAAGATACCACGGATAAAGGTAGGAAGAAGTTACTTAAAGAAGCCTACAAAGAACTTAGCGAAGAAGTCAAAAAAGGTTGGATTGAGTTAAATGATAGCTATGGCCTAGGAAATGGTAAGTTTGTAAATTATAAAGAACTCGGTCAAGCTAGTGTGATGTACGAAAGGTACGCAAGCGAGGGTATTATTAACTGGTCTAACTTTGAAAGTATGGCGCAAGCGACTAAACAAGGTTACTTAAAACGTAAAAAACAAGCTGATTCTGACAATACTTTAAAAGTGCCACGTTATGTTGACTTTAATACATTGTGGTATCGTAAATGCAACAACAACATTACTCCAGACGGTTTACGATTTGGAAAAAGAGGGAACTACATTATATTCCCTTATATTTTCAAAGGAACGGATGAAATTCGCTTTACTTATGCCTTGGAAAGACAAAAGATTGCTTGGTATGGTGTCAAGAAAACTCTGGATCGCCATAACAAGTGGGTATATTCTGTTCTGATTGTCTTTAGCGAAGTGCCTTACGGTCTGCCAGACAGTCCAGTCAAACAAGGAAAAGTAGTAGTAAGTGTAGATGTCGATAAACTAGCGATAAAAACCTTGAATGTAGATACCGAGGAAGAAATATTCTTTGATATTACTAATGACTTTGGATACTCTGATAAGCTATCCTATTACGATAGAAAACTAGAGGAAAGTCGTAGGCAGTCTAACCCAGATAACTATAATGCTGACGGTACTATTAAAGAGGGCAAGAGAAGCTGGGTGAGGACAAAAAACTACAATACCTTGCTCGCTCGGAAACGCACTCTCTGGCATAAAATCAAGCAATCCAGAAAAGACCGTTTTCATGGCATAGCAAAGGCTATTGTCCTAAATTGTGATGAAATTATTGTTATTAAAGACGATTTCAAGGCACTACAAAAACGTAAAGATTACAACCCAGAAGAGATGAAGTGGACGGATTCTCGCAAGCAAAGAGGAGCTGAAATCATGTTCAATGCTCCGTATGAGTTTATAGAATTGCTGAAGCAAAAAGCATCATATCTAGGGATATCATATTCAGAAATTACTAAAGAAAAACAATGATTGAATGAGTGGTTGCTGGTATCATAGTCACTATGTACTAGATTTATCACTCTCAATCTGGTATAATATACTAAAGTCGATTTGTGGACTGTTGCTTATATGCAAAAATCATTCATGGCTAATCGAAAGGCGCTATCGTCAAGCAGACAGGCTATGAATGCAGTACAACCAATATCAACCTACGAGGTTTTGGAACTGTTCTATCTGTACTGGTAGCAAAACTTCAATGACAAGGAACGCCTAGCGATTAAGGTTTTGGAACTGTTCTATCTGTACTGGTAGCAAAACAAACCATCAGAAGATAGTAAAGAAAATCTAGTTTTGGAACTGTTCTATCTGTACTGGTAGCAAAACTAAAAGCGACCGAACGATACGACGGTTTGGGTTTTGGAACTGTTCTATCTGTACTGGTAGCAAAACGAGGGAAAAAGAATTCCCGACAAAGATATAGTTTTGGAACTGTTCTATTTGTACTGGTTACAAAACTTCTTTAAACGGTATTGATCATTAAAATTTGTTTTGGAACTGTTCTATTTGTACTGGTAACAAAACATCGAGGTATATAGGTGGAATAACAAACACTAAAAATACTAACCCTTGACCTTATTGGAAAGGGGTATTTTTTAACGCACTATCTTTTAGTAGAAAAAGTATAATTTTGTTGTTAAAAATAAATGTGGTATAATGGTACTACTTACAACTAGAAAAGGAAAAAATAACATGGCTGACGATTTTAATTTACAAAAAAATATTGAGAATCATCTTGATCTACTTCCAGCATATATCAAAGAATGGTATCGGACAAAAATGATTGCTGGCCGTAGCAAGCGAACCCTCTATGAATATCTGGCTGAGTATCGTCGATTCTTCACATGGCTAATTGATGCAGATATTGTTCCTGAAAAAAATATCAAGGATATTCCATTATCTGCCCTTGAAAACCTCTCTAAAGCTGATGCTGAGTGCTTTTTCATTTTTTTAAGGGAACGTAGCCTTTTAAATACCAATAAACCGACTACTAAGAGCATATCTGAAGTAACGATCCATAGAACTTATCGAGCGTTATCCGGACTCTTTAAATATCTGACCGAGCAGACAGAACAAGAAAATGGCGAGCCTTACTTCTACCGTAATGTTATGAAAAAGCTAGAAATTAGTACAAAGAAAAAGGAAACATTATCGGCAAAGGCTAGTAAAATTGCTCCTAAACTCTTCCTTGGTGACTTAGCAAAGCAATTCCTACAATTCATTATAGATGATGCAACTGCTGACGGTTACGTTAAAAAGGCTAATTTGAGTAACCGTGCCTTATCTACCTATTATCGAGATAGGGAACGTGACGTGGCTATTATTGCCTTAATAATCGGCACTGGCATCCGTCTGAGCGAGACAGTCAATACAGACTTAAAAGACCTCAACTTACAGACAAAATCTGTCGAGGTGACGCGTAAAGGTGGTAAAAAAGACCACGTTAACATTGCTCCTTATGTCATCCCTTATATCGAGCCTTATTTAGAGATTCGTGCTAGTCGATATAAAATTGATATCAAGGATGCGACTCTCCCACTATTTCTATCAATCCAGACTGGTGTTCCTATGCGTTTAAAAGGTTCAGGGATCGAGCGAATAGTAGGTAAGTATTCTAAGGCTTTTGGTACAGAGATTACCCCTCACATGCTCAGACACGCTCTAGCGACTGATTTATACATGAAAACAGGGCAAGAGGGCATTGTAGCACAACAGTTAGGTCATGCCAGCACTGCCCTTGTGAGCCACTATGCGCATATTGCAGATAGTCAAGTCAAAGACGGACTTTCTCTATTATAAACGAAAAAACCTAGTCAATTTTAAGACTAGGCTCTTTTTTTACTACTCAAACTTAAATCACACAAACACTTGCTGATAAAGTCTGGAGTAGTGATTGTGACAATTCATGTAGTTTGCTGACTGGCAGTACACAAAATTGTCTGTATTCGGTAGTGTAAACATCAACCGCGATTTCACTTTTTACTTCATCAATGAGTTTCTGGTTGCATATGATGATGCACTCCTCATTGGGTAGATAGTCGGTTCTCATTATGTCACGTTGATTACTCCTTTCAACTGTTTCTCGATTGGTGGCATAGTTAGTTTCTAAAGGCTTTTAGTGGATCACTGTCGTCAAGTTCTTCGAAAAATTCAGCAATCTCATCATGTACTTGTGGTTGAGCAAGCCTTGTTTGTATCAATTCTTTCAGACTATCATTCTCTGCATGTAATTCCTCTAGCCTTTCTTGGATAGGAATACAAAAACCTTTCATTGCTTCGATAATATTGCGTGCTAGGTTCTCATTATACTTCATAATCTCCGCTAGTGCAACCTTTAAATCAGACTGCTGATCTTTCGAGTTAACTTCAGATTTTAAAGTGTTGATAGAGTTCATCGTCTTACTAGAAACATCCCCTGCATCTGTTAAAATAATGTCCTCTGGGTTTACTTCTACAAAATCCCCTGTTTCTCCATTAAACAGAGCTAATGGTTTCTCCGGGTTATAGTATAGATAACTATTTGGATGATAGAACGTTTGTTTAAAGAGGTTGTTTGCTCCTAACAAGTTCCAAAAAGGTGTATATTCTTCTAGGATGTCCGATACATTGGCCAGATTAGACGGATTAACAAGTAAAGGGATATTGATTATAAAGAAATCTTCTGCATTAAATTCATTGATTATTGGCTTCCTAAAAGCTATATCCGTTGTTAGATAATAGATTTTCTTGGCATGCTTGAACACTTGTTCTAAATCCTTGGCAGTATAATTTCCTAAAGTGTCGATAATAAATACGGTATCTACATTCAAGTCTTTAAACTCAAATCCAGTTTTATTATCATCTGTCTTGGTATGCAAGGATTGAGGTCGCCTACCAATAAAGACTGCATCACCACAACTTTTAGGATTTTTAGATGATATTTTTAAGCCTGTTTGTCTTAGGTAATCAAAAATAGCTTGTTCGTTTGGACTATTAACAAGAATAACTTTTTTAATATCATGGTGTTTAGAACATAGACTTACTAACTTTTGAAAATAAGGTGAGTGTTCAAAGTCCTTAATAATATAGCTATCGATACAGACGGTTCTAATTTGTTTTGTTTTATCCATACTACTTCTCTTTCCTACATATTCTCAGCGATTTTAAACTGAACTGTTCTTAGTTCTGGGTTACTATCGTCAAAGTGCTTGATACGCTTAATGGAAGAGAAAAAGTCTTTCTTGCTCTCAGATAAGTCCATAAATAGAATATTCTCTAGACTTACATATCGGTCAGATAGTCTGTATTCTTCTTCAATCAATGCAATTACACTAGGATTATCTACAATGATCAACAAAAAGCGTTTATTACCCTCTGCATCCAGACCATTATTAAATCGTCCATAATGCTTAAAGATTGTTTCCAATTTACTTAGGTCACTATCTTGTTTGTCCGTGGTTATGAAAGGATAGAGGTCAAATTTAGTAGTCTTTTTAGTTTCTTGATTATGCAATAGGATTTGACCATTAAATCTTACTCGACGAACGAGGCGAGTGATTTCTTTTGTTTTCTCTGGTACTCTAACATCAGCAGACTTCATGAACTGCTCTTCATCTTTAGAAGATGGCTGATGCCTAGCTTTTCTCAATTCAATTTTCTCTGTATAGGTAAACGGATTGAGGTAAGAGTAAGACACGAATCCTGCGAACTCCTTATGAAATCTAAAGTTAAGGTAAGCGTCCATGATTTTCCAATGACGGATAGGTGAATAATCATCCTCTCTACGTTGTTGTTCCTTCCACTTATAAGCATACTGAGGAGATAAATCCATATGCTTCATCAAGAGATATGTTCCATGAGAATAGATAGCGTAACAAAAACCATATTCTTGCTCTGCTTCATCAGGTAGATTAAATCTGAACTTTTGAATAAGATAAAGGCGATTCAATCTCTCCAAGGACTTCTCAATCCTATTTGTTTTATCTCCAAACTCTCTTAGAATTTGCAAGTGCTGAACATTTCTAAACTCTGATATAGTGCGTAGCACTTTCTTGTCAAAGTCGGTCAATAGATTATAGACGACATCATATGCTGATTCATCTTCATAATCTATAATATGGGTAATATTCTTGCTTCGATTCAATGCCAGGGAATTATCTTCTGCATCTACTTCCATTTCTCCACTGAAACCAGCTCCAGTATTGGATACAATATTTATATTATCCCTTGAAACAACAATAGCGAAAGGATAGCTATTTGGAAATTTAACAACTTCCATATGAAACTTTCGGTAGTATTCTTCAGATAGGCTCGATACTGCTGGAGATTTAAACGTATCATTATTTGCATCTGACTTATAGATACCGAACCGTTTTAATACTTGGTACTTCTTCTTATGCTCTTGTTCGTATCCGTATATTCCTAACGGATCACGAGGCGCGTGTGTACCGATTAACTCTCCTACTACGCCTTTAAAAGCATTCTTTAAAATCTTTCTCATACTTTTTCTTTCACTTCTATTGTAAATAATTGTATATATCTATGATAAACCATTTATAGCAGATAGTAAAGCTATGATGGGCTAAAACAAACTAAAAAGGATCACCTAAACGGTGAACCTTTTGTTATTTCAACGAGATAATGCCTCGAGCATGTTTTAATTGCTTTGTGTGTGGTTCAGAAACTTCCTCTGGAGTTGGTTCTTCTGTTTCAACAACTTTATCAGAATTTTCTTCAGTTTGGTTTTCTTTCAGCCACTCAGGATGTGGCTGAACCACTACTATTAATTCTTCTGTTTCAACAACTTCATCAGAATTTTCTTCAGTTTGGTTTCCTTTCAGCCACTCAGAAATATCACCATATTTCATGACTGCGCTATACTCACTTACAAGGAAATCTCCTTGCTTGTAGGGATAAAGTGCATCCTTAGTTGATAAGTCCTCTAACTCTTCCGTTGAGAAGCGTGTAGCTTTTGTAAAATCATCTGTAATCTCATATACCTTCTTTGCAGTTGTAGGATGAGTGAACTCACTTTCAGAGATAAAAGAAACCTGTCCTAGAGGTGCAAGAACGTTGATAAAATAATAATTTGTCTGAACATCCCAATACCCTTGTCTAATAGCATCGTGGAAGTTATCTTCATCCCACTGATCTTCAAAGGTCAACTCTCTTGCTGCTTTAGCAATCGCACGTGCTTTCTTTGCATAAGTATCTAATTCAAGGTCTAGCAAAAAACTAGCCTGTTCTTTAGTTAAAACTGGTACTTTGTTTTCGGTCATACTTCTTCTTTCTATCTATTTAGTGGTATTATCAGTCCATATCAAGACTAATAATGATTTCAAAGAGAATTTTAGGGTGTTTACTTTTTGTTAAAAATCCGATTGCAAATTCAGTCATTTTTGTTGTACTATTCTTTGCATAATTCAAGGTTTTTATCAAAAATTTGCCCTTATACTTCTCTTTAACTTGATTCGACATTTGCTCTGCAATCATCTTAGAAGTCGCTTGAACATCGTTAGGGATAAACGTAAAATCTTCTTCAATAACTTCTTTCAAGATTTCATGGACAATACTTTTCTTGAATCTCTTTTCATAGATTAAAGTAAGTAGAACAACCAGTGATAAGGGTAGAAGGACAGTTGAGGTGAATAAGTAGTCAATCACTTCAGCCTTCCACAAAAGAAAACCAATGATTGCAAGACCAATCGCATTATTTGTCAAACGTTTGGGATTTATATATTTATTTGGTTCATCAACATTATAAACAAATATCGAGCCTACAATCATGATAAGTGCCGATAACCCAAATGCAATATAACGAACCATTTCAGTATCTTCAAGGAGATTTTGAAGGACTGCGGAACTAACGATAGCAACTACTACCATTGTACAAAATGGGAATAGGTTGCTTGTTAGTTTTTTGAAAAAAATCAATCTACCTGCTCTGCCCATATCTACTCCTTATTTAGAATGTTTCTTACGCTTTGGTGATACCAAGCCTAACGCTCCAAAGAACATAGCTAGTCCAGTCAATCCTAGAGCAGTAGATTTGCCCTCGGCAGTATTAGGAAGAGCCTTATCTTGTTTCTTAGTCCATGCACCATTGTAAGATACAGGTGATTGAGCGACTGGTTTAGGTTTAACTTCATACGCTACAAGTTTACCAGTCTCGTCATAGATTTCGATAGGTGTTTCACCAGAACTGATGATAGCTTGTTTCTGTGCTTCAAGGTCAGCTAAACGTTTAGCTTCTACTTGTTCACTATATAACGCAAAGAGTTTGTCATAGGCTTCTTGGTCGATTTTTTGCTCTTGCAACAACTTATCAAGGACAGCTTGTGCTTCTTTCAAAGCAATCGCTTTCTCTTTAAGAGTAGCTTCTTTTTGAGCAAGAACTTTCTTAGCTTTAACTAAGTT
>ERZ773069.767-NODE-767-length-19918-cov-4.103761_pt1 | contig 19918 bp, 19 predicted proteins | sample MGYA00580619_ERZ773069 | MGnify/ENA primary metagenome ERZ773069 (study PRJEB29015, sample SAMEA2738007) | human oral metagenome | biome: human oral; feature: human-associated habitat; material: dental | place: China | collected 2108 ...
CCGCCGTAAGCAGCGACGGGAAGACCGCCGCCGATGATCTTGCCGAGGCAGGTGAGATCGGGACGGATGCCATAGGCAGCCTGTGCACCGCCCAAGGACGCACGGAAGCCGCACATCACCTCATCAAAGATGAGAAGCGTGCCGTGCTGCTCGGTCAGCTCGCGCAGCAGAGAGAGATAACCCTGACGCGGCAGCACCAGCCCCATATTTCCCGCAACCGGCTCAACGATGACGGCGGCAATATGATCGCCCTCGCGCTCCATCACATCGCGGATGGCGTCCTCATCGTTGTACGGAACAGCAATCGTGTCCGCCGCTGTCCCCTTCGTCACACCGGGAGAACTTGGGACGCCGAAGGTCGCCATGCCTGAGCCTGCGCTGACGAGGAGGCTGTCGTTATGCCCGTGGTAGCATCCGATGAACTTGACGATTTTATCCCGTCCGGTATAGCCGCGTGCCAGACGCAGTGCACTCATCGTCGCCTCGGTTCCCGAGTTGACCATGCGGATGGATTCAATGGTTGGATAGACCGACTGAACGAGCTTAGCCAGCTCCGTCTCCATGAGCGTCGGTGCACCGTAGCTCGTCCCACGCGCCACAGCTTCCTGCAGAGCCTTCACTACCTGCGGATGCGCGTGTCCGACGATCATCGGTCCCCATGATCCCACGTAGTCGATGTAAGAGTTCCCGTCAATATCGTAGATATACGACCCCTCCGCTCGTGCAATAAAGAGAGGGTTCCCCCCCACATTGGCGAACGAACGGACGGGACTGTTGACCCCGCCGGGCATATACTGTTTTGCCTCATCAAAGGCAGCCTTTGATTTTTCGGTATGGCGCATATAGCTCTCTCCTTATCCGTTCATCCAGTCAGCAGCATCCAAGGCATGATAAGTGATGATGATCTTTGCACCGGCGCGCTTCATGCCCGTCAGTGTCTCCAGAACAATCCGCTGCTCATCAATCCAGCCATTTGCTGCCGCCGCTTTGACCATGGCGTACTCGCCGCTGACATTGTAGACGGCAATGGGGCGATCTGTCACCTCATAGACACGGCGTACCACATCGAGATAGGCAAGAGCCGGCTTTACCATGATGATGTCGGCGCCCTCTTCCACATCCAGTGCGGTCTCTTTCAGTGCCTCACGGACATTCGCCGAATCCATCTGATACTGCCTGCGGTCGCCGAAAGCGGGCATGCTGTCTGCCGCATCGCGAAAAGGGCCATAGTATCCCGAGGCATACTTTACTGCGTAGCTCATGATGGAGGTGTTCTCAAATTTATTTTCGTCAAGTGCCTCGCGAATGGCGGCGATACGTCCATCCATCATATCGGACGGCGCAACGATGTCTGCCCCCGCCTTCGCCTGACTTACGGCAACCTTCTGCAGGAGTGCGAGTGTCCTGTCATTATCGACATAGTGTCCCGTGAGATGCCCACAGTGTCCATGTGTCGTATACTGGCAAAGGCACACATCACCGACGACCAGCAGGTCAGGAACAGCATCCTTGATCGCAGCGATCGCGCGCTGGACAGGGCTCTCCATATCCCATGCAGAGCTGCCATCCTCATCCTTATAAGCAGGAAGGCCGAACACCTCGACGGCGCGAATTCCACGCGCTGCGATCTCATGTGCGAGCGCTGCGACCTGATCTACAGAGTAGTGGAAACACCCCGGCATACTCGGGATCTCTTCTTTGATCTTCTCTCCGGGAACAACAAAGATCGGATAGACAAAATCGCGCACCGACAGCTCTGTCTCACGCACAAGATCGCGCATCCCGGACGAGATGCGCAGACGGCGCGGACGCTGGATCATACTCATTCTACACTCTCCCTTATACAGTCTACCAGTCCATCAATCGTATAGGTCATGGCAGTCATGGCAGGCACCAGCGCATAACTCTTTACGGTCTCCGCTGTTACCGGTCCAATGCAGGCAATCTTCGTATGCTGCAGCGGCGTAATATTGCCGAGCATGCGCACGAGATTCTTGACGGTTGAGGAGCTGGTAAATGTAACGTAGTCAAACGCACCGTCCATCATCTGGGTAGCGAGCTCTTCCCCATGTTCTGTCTCGGGTACCGTCTCATAGGCTGCGGCAACATCGACGGTTGCCCCATGTGCACTCAAGGACTCAGGAAGAACGTCGCGTGCCTCCTGTGCGCGCGGCAGGAGGATATGGGCACGCGGCGGCAGAATCGGACGGAGCGCATCCACGACTGCCTCTGCGCGGAACTCCTGCGGCACAAGATCTGCCTCGATCCCGTATGTGCGCAGACGATCCCGTGTCGCCGTACCGATGGCAGCAATTTTAGCATAGCCGAGTGCTCGTGCATCCTTTCCTGCGTGATGAAGCCGTGCAAAGAAATGCTCCACGCCGTTGACACTGGTAAAGATCACCCAGTGATAGTCCTGCAGTTTTCCGATGGCAGAATCCAGTCCTGCGTACGAATCGGACGGCGGAACAATGCGAATCACCGGTGCCTCGACGCAGGATGCACCGAGTGCCGTCAGTTTCTCCGTCAATGCCGAGGCCTGAGCACGCGCACGTGTGACAAGAATGCGCTTCCCAAAAAGAGGGCGGAACTCTCTGCGGTCGAACCAGCGCAGACGGTCTCGCAGGCGCACCACATCCCCCACAATAAAGATCGCAGGAGGACGTATCCCATCACGACGCACCATTTCAGCCGCCTCACCGACCGTCGTCACGTACGTCTCCTGATCGGCACGCGTCCCCCATCGGATAAGTGCTGCCGGGGTATCTGCGGGACGCCCATTCTCGATCAAATTTTTCGTGATCTCAGGAAGATTTGCCACGCCCATCAGAAAGATCAGTGTATCCACACCTGTTGCGAGATGCTGCCAGCGGACATGAGACTCGGGTTTCGTCGGATCCTCATGACCCGTAATCACGGCAAAGGAAACCGCCACACCTCGATGTGTTACAGGAATACCGGCATAGGCCGGTACGCTGATCGCAGAGGTGACACCGGGCAGGATCTCAAAGGGTACTCCACGTTCCAGCAAAACGAGAGCCTCTTCCCCACCGCGGCCAAAGACGAACGGATCTCCGCCCTTCAGACGAACGACCGTCTTTCCCTCCTTCGCCTTGTCTGCGAGCAGGACATTGATCTCCTCCTGCCGCATTGTATGATGGCAGGACTGCTTGCCGACATAGATCCGCTCTGCTGCCTCAGGCACATAAGAGAGAATACTCTCATCGGCAAGATGGTCATAGACAACAACATCCGCCCGTTTCAGGCACTGCATCGCCCCCACGGTCAAAAGGCGCGGATCTCCGGGACCCGCGCCAACAAGAAACACCATTCCGTTCTTCATGCTGTAATTCCAATCTCTTTCAAAATCTCACGTCCGCCGGCATCGAGGAGCTCCTCGGCAAGAGCAGTTCCCAGAGCCTCAGCCTGCTCGCCTGCTCCGTGTGCATCAGAACGGCAGATACGCTGTCCATCGACCGAAGCAATCATAGCATCAATGGAAATCTGACCGTTAGCATCGACCTCAGCATAAACCCCGACAGGGATCTGACAGCCGCCCTCAACACGACGCAGGAAAGCGCGCTCTGCCTGTGCCGCCGTCGTCATACCCGCATCACGCAGAAACTCAATGGCGGAAAGAATTGCGGCATCCCCAGCACGGCATTCAATGGCAAGAGCTCCCTGCCCAACCGCAGGAAGCATCACAGAGCGCGGCAAAATGGTGCGGATACGACGTTCAAAACCGAGTCGCTTTAGTCCTGCCGCCGCAAGCACAATCGCATCGAACTCCCCTGCATCGAGCTTGGCAAGACGCGTATTGACATTTCCGCGCAGATCACAGATCGTTAAATCGGGGCGCACGGCGAGAAGCTGTGCGCGGCGGCGCAGACTCGACGTACCCACGCGTGCCCCGACAGGAAGATCCTCCACTGCAGCGTAGTGTGCACTGACAAAGGCATCACCGGGGTCGAGCCGTGTTGTAATCGCACCGATGACCAGTCCGTCGGGAACCTCCGTCGGCATATCCTTCAGACTATGCACGGCAAGATCGACCGCATCATCCAGCATCGCCTGCTCAAGTTCCTTCGTAAAGAGCCCCTTGCCACCGATTTTAGCGAGCGGTGCATCCAGGATGCGATCTCCCTTCGTCGTCAGCTCACGCAGCTCCACACAGCAGGACGGATGTTCCTTTTTAATGGCCTCCGCCACATAGTTCGCCTGCCACAGAGCCAACTTGCTCGCTCGTGTACCGATAGTGATTGTGCCGCTGTTCACTGGTTCCTGTCTCTCCCATCGCATCTAACTTAAAAAGAGAACGCATTGCTTCGATGTAAAATGCCTCATCCTTGGTTCCCGCAGATGACCGCAGCTTCATCATCGGGATGCGCAGTATCTTTCGCACAATCATGCGGCTCATGTGCTCAACCTGACGGCCTTCCTCTTCCGAGAGATCGGGCAGCTTCGCGCTCACACGCTTGATCTCACGCGCGCGAATGCGCTCACATCGTCCTGAGAGCAGTGCCATAAGCGGCTGAAAGGAAAGATACTTGAAGCGTTCCTGAAGGGCGGCAACTTCCTCCTCCACAATTTTCTGTGCCTTGACCGCCTCCGCCTGCCGTTCTCCCAGGTGCTCATCCACCACTGCCTCGAGTGCGTCAATATTATAGAGCTCAATTCCCTTGATCCCCGCAACATCGGGGTCAACATCACGCGGAACGGCAATATCGATAAAGAAGATTTTGCGTCCCTGACGACGCGTCATGAGGCGGCGCGCCTCCCACGCCTTGATTACATAATGCGGTGCCCCAGTCGATGTAACGACAACATCAACATTTGTCGCATAGTCCATGGCACGATCAAACGGAATGGCCTCTCCGCCGATCCGCTCGGCAAGCCCCCGCGCGCGCTCAATATGACGGTTGGCAACATAGATCGTCTCAATCCCATGCGCACGCAGATGTTCTGCCGTCAATTCCGCCATCTTCCCTGCACCGAAGATCAATGCTCCGCAGCCGCCAAGCCCTCCCAGAGACGCAGCAGCAAGCTCGACAGCAGCATAGCTTACTGACACAGAACGGTAAGCGATGCGCGTTTCCGTCCGTACGCGTTTTCCCGTAGCAATAGCACGGTGAAAGAGCAAATTGAGGATCGTCCCGGTCACGCCTGCCTCTCGTGCCAACGCATACGCCCCCTTCACCTGTGAGAGAATCTGCCCCTCACCAAGTACAAGCGAGTCGAGACTCGACGCCACGCGGAAGAGATGCTCAATCGCCGCATCGTCAGTGTACGTATAGAGATATGCATCCAGATCATCGCCGCCCTGCGCCAGATCGCACAGGAACTGCCGCACGGAGCGCTCCCCCTCCGCGAGATCCTCCACAGCAGCGTAAAGCTCCGTTCGGTTGCAGGTAGACAGAACCACAAGCCCGCTCACTCCGTCGTAGTCGCCTAGGTTCTGGAGCCCCGTGCGCAGTTCCTCGCGCGAGAACGAAACCCGCTCACGTACATCAATCGGTGCAGTCCGATGATTGAGCCCCAAAGTCAAGAGCCGCATTCCGTAGTTCAACCTCTGCTTTCTCCATCGCACCATGACGAACCATGGTCAAAATATCAGGGCGCAGTGCCGTATGCCAAAAGCGCGTGCGTGCACTGCTCGATGAGACACTCTCCTGTAGTTCCACCCGCAGGGATGATACACGCTCCAGCCACACTCCGAAGGCGGGCGGATACATCTCCTCCAGTTCCATCCGTATCGCACGCGAGAGCGCCGGACTGCCGCCTGCGGTCGAGACGGACAGCATCAGCTCGCCGCGGCGTATCGAGGCAGGTACCTGAAAAGTAGATGCCGCAGGATCATCAATGACATTGACAGGAATCCCTCTGCGTTTTGCCTCCGACGCCACGGCCGCATTGACCTCGCGCAGATTCGTCGCCGCATAGGCGAGAAACGCACCTTCGAGCATTCCGTCCGCATAGCATGTCTGCTTCCAGCACAGCCTGCCTGCCGCGGCATGCTCCTGCAGCACAGAAGTGACTTTTGGTGCGATAACACAGATGGATGCCTCCGTCCCAGCAGAGAGAATGCTGCATGCTTTACGCTCTGCCACCCTGCCGCCGCCGACAAGGATAAGAGAACGTCCGCTCAGATCGACATTCAGCGGATACAGCACACAACTCACTCCTCTTCACCGCGCGAATTTTAACTAAAGAAACATGAACCCCATTCATATTCAATATTATACCGCATACAGGAATGAAAAAAAAGAGGAGAAGGCCGAATCTCCTCTCTTTATAGTGATTATCAATGTGGTTATAGCGCATCACCCAGTTGGCGCAGCAGCGGATAGTCCGTCATATCCACGCCCAGTGGAGTCACCGCGATCAGCCCATGCTCCACCGCATAGATATCCGTTCCAATTCCCTTATCCGTATCAGACACCTCGCCTGCTACCTTGTAATGCACACGCCCCTCTTCCATCTCAATGCGCTCAAATGCATTCACGTAATCGCGTCCGCCCTGGCGGCAGAACACAAATCGCGGCTCATCCCCCGCCAGCTCCTTCGGGAAGTTGATGTTCAACAAAAATGGCTGATCTGCAGCAGCAAGAACTTGTTCCATGAATGGGACAAAATAATCTGCCGCATCGGCAAATGAAAGACTGCTGCCATCAAGAAGCGAGAGTGCAAACGATGAAATTCCGTGGAAATATCCCTCAAAAGCGGCACCAACCGTTCCCGAGTAGATCACATCCGTACCGAGATTTGACCCGTGATTGATCCCTGAAAGCACAACATCCGGACGTTCCTCTGTGATCGCATCCAGGTAGAGCTTCGCACAGTCCGTCGGTGTGCCGTCGATCGCCCACGCCGCGACATGACACTCTGCATCGAAATTCTCATCCTCACGCACCTCAATCGCACGCCCGATCGTCAGCGCGTGAGACGTACCACTCTGCTGATGCATAGGAGCTGCAACCGTCACATGATGTGCTCCAGACAGGCGGCGCGCAAGTACATGAATCCCCTCTGCAGCAATCCCGTCGTCATTTGATATCAGGATATTCAAAGGCATCTTCCTCTCATTTGCTTGATACACGAAAGGCAGGTTGGTATGCCAACCTGCCTAAAACCGCATATGCGGGCAACATTCATGGTGACCCACCACGGAATCGAACCGTGAACCTACTGATTAAGAGTCAGTTGCTCTGCCAGTTGAGCTAGTGAGTCGTCTGCACCTTGCGGTGCATAGCTATTATAGAGGAACAATACATGCCTGTCAATCCCTTCCGCGTGTTTTCCATAATAAATCACGCGTACAAAAAAGGATCTCCGAAGAGATCCTTTTTTATTCCTTCACGGAGAGAAGATTACTTCAGTGCATCAGCGAGCTGTGCATTGACAGCACGTGCAGCCTCGACACTCTCCTCGAACTTCGCCTTCTCCTCGCCCTCGAGCTTGACATCGACAACTTTCTCAAAGCCGCCCTTGCCGAGGACAATAGGAACACCGACGCAGAGTTCCTTCTCGCCATACTCGCCTTCGAGGTAGACGCAGCAAGGAATAACCTTCTTCGAATCGAGCGCAATCGCCTCAACCAGCGTTGCGGCAGATGCGCCCGGCGCATACCATGCAGACGTACCGAGAAGCCCCGTCAGCGTTGCGCCGCCGACCTTCGTCTTCTGGACAACATCAGCAAGGACATCCTTCGAGAGGAGCTGCGTGACAGGAATGCCGCGGAGCGTTGCAATGCTGACGAGCGGAACCATCGTCTTGTCATTGTGTCCGCCAATGACCATACCGTCCACATCGGTCGGGGTTGCAGGATGACCTGCCTTGTTGAGTGCCTCGGAAAGATAATAACGGAAACGGCTGCTGTCGAGCATGCCGCCCATGCCGATGATGCGGTTGCGCGGAAGTCCCGTGGATTTGAGTGCAAGATAGGTCATCGCATCCATCGGGTTGGAGATGATGATGAAGATCGCATTCGGGGAATGCTTCAGCGCCTGTTCCACAACACTCTTGACGATCTTTGCATTGACGCCGACAAGCTCCTCACGCGTCATGCCCGGCTTACGCGGAAGACCGGAGGTAACGACGATAACATCGGAATTTGCCGTCGCAGCGTAGTCATTCGTAACACCCTTGACCGTCGTGTCAAAGCCGAGCGCATGCGAGCACTGCATCATGTCCATTGCCTTGCCCTCGGAGACACCCTCTTTGATGTCGATAAGGACAACCTCACTCGCAAATTTCTTGAGCGCAACGACGTTTGCTACGGTAGCACCTACGTTACCTGCACCAACAACAGTTACCTTCATACGTATTTCCTCCTTAAGTAAAGCTCTTGTGCTGCTTGTTTCACAATAAACAACACAATTAAAACAAGGTATACCAATAGATCTGAACTATGAAATCATTATAACATCTCCATTCAGAAAAATCAATTACTTTTCGAATCTTGTTTCCTGCAACTTAGGGCCTTTTTTTCTCCGACGTTTCCATACCTGCTTGCATAGAGTTCCTCATCGAATGTATACCAGGAAACCTCCGTCCAAAAATCCTTACGGAGCAGACTGCCGAGGTCTTGTAGATCTCCTCTGTGTTGTTGATGAGTGAACCGCGGTTGTCAGCGATGATATAGGAGCGTGCAAGGGAACTTTCCGGGATGTTTTTCCCACACGTACGCGTGTTGTTCTGCAAAAAGCACTGAAACATTCCCTCCTCGATTTCTAGATCTCTGTTCGAACGCTTCCCATCATCAAGGAGATTCATCTTCAGAAACTTCCAATGCGTAATCGAAAGTTCCCGTTCCGAGTGAATGAGCGTCTCTGCGGCATTGACGTTCGTGACCACCGTGTTCAGCTTGATGATAAGATCGGGGGTTCTCTTTTTTCGCAGTGAAAAGCAACTGCATGAGACACTACTCCGTCAGGACGTTCGGCTGCCGCCGTCACGGCAGCCGAACGTACGCAGTGTCTCAGGTACGATGCTGTCCACAGAGATCCCGAGGTGTGTGATCTTGCAAAAGAAGTCCTGCGGCAGATTCTTACAGTCGAGCAGCAACGAGCCATTGGAAATGACGGAGAGATCGAAGCCCATTCCGTAGGCATAGTTAACAATTTCTGCAAAATTCCTATGCAGTACCGCATTGTGCAATTTTCCCTGCGCCTTTTCGAATACGCCTCCGCCCTCAACAAAGAATGGATTGCGGAACGGAACGGTATCCAGTAAAATAAGGACAGAACAAAGGGCTGGAGGAAAAAGGGGGTTGCCGCATGAAACATAACTTAGGGATCGTCGCTGTCTTCCTCGCACTTGCCCTCTTCCTTTTTCATTTGGTCTTCCACCTCACTCCCACCGGCACATGGCAGCCACTCTCCGCAGGAGCTTCGTCTGCCGCCGGGGCGCAGCGCCCCATCCTGCTCATCCCGCTCGACTCACGTCCGCCGTGCAGAGAGTTTGTGATAAACGGCGGAAGAATCATTGGACAGGAGATCATGACGCCGCCATCCGAACTCATGGACTACTATTCCACGGCTGGAAATACATCGGAAATGCGGAACTGGTTAGCCGAACATATCAATGATGCAGATGCCGTCATTCTCTCGGTCGATCAACTGCTCTCGGGAGGGCTCCTCGCCGCACGCGAGACACATATCTCGGCAGAGGACATCGATGCGCTCGCCGCGTATCTCCGCGGCCTGCACGCAGCATATCCTAGTGTTCCCCTGCACGCGTTCTATATTTTGCCGCGTGCGATTCCGCAGGACGGCATCAATGGCTGGCGCGAGCGGCGCGCGCTTCTCTCCTATGCTCGTCTCCTGGGACGCGCGGGCGCGGGGCTACCGGTTGACGCAGAGGATATGGCGCGTCTGCGCGCCGAGATCCCTGATGCGGATCTGCAAAAGTATCTTGCGCACTTCGACGAGAGCACGGCACTCGCCGCCATGCTCATTACGCTCACCGAGGAGGGCACGCTCACGCGTCTTGTACTCGGGCAGGACGACGGCGAAGAGTTCTCCGTCGGCAATCTGAAAAAGGCGGAACTGTCCGCCCTGCTGACACAAAAAAACATCGCCCCGGAGCGGGCGATGATCGTGCACGGAGCAGATGAGATTGGGCTCTCTATGCTCACGCGGATGGCAGTCGATGGCTTGCGTATGCGCGATGAGACGCCCCCACGCATTTCACTGCGCTATGCGCGTGACGATATGGCAGACGCCGTCTTTCCCTTTATGGCGGTCTCAAACGATGTGACAGCACGGGAGAAGATCGCCATGCTCGGCGGCATGCTTGCAGCAGATGACACGGACCACGACCTGACCCTCTTTATCACGGCGGGTGACGGCGATGCGGATACGCTTGGCTCACGCGCGCCCTCTGCCGCCGCAATCGATCAAATGCTGGCCGCAGGAAAATCCGTCGCACTCGTCGATCTCTCGCGCCATTTCCGTGCGGAGGAAACGCTGCTCCCCATTCTGACCGAAAAAAATGTCCCCGTGAACGCCCTGACAGCATACGCGGGGTGGAATACGGCAAGCAACGCCATCAGTACGGCACTTGCGGAGGCGCTTCTCTATCACTGTGCCATGAGAAACGCCGCGACGGCAGAGGAGCGGGAACGCGCCGCCGCTGCAAATCTCGCCTTTCTCACGGGGCGCATGGCAGAAGACGAATTCTACCTCAAGGAGACGATTGACCGCGTGAATGACGCACTTCGCCGTGCGGGCTATACGAACAGTGCCGATCTCGATCTCACGCGAAACTGGCATTGGGCAAACGACCTCCTGATGAATGACCTGAGCCGCCGCATGAGGAGCTGTGAGTCAACTGCTGCATTCCGCGCCCCTTTTGAACAAAACGGCATGACACTGCGTGTTGCGCATAACAATATCAATGCATACTGCCCATGGCCCCGCACATTCGAGATACGCCTTGAATCCGTGCCCGTAATTGAACGGAAAGCGCCATAATATCTGGATACCCAGAACAAAAGCAAGAGGAGCCGTTGTATGACACGCCCTTCCTTCGTATAACAGTTCCTTTTTTCTATTCTGCAGCCAATCCGAAGCGCGTAATCCCTGCCTGGCGGAAACGGTCCAGCAGCTCCATGACGCCGCTGTAGTTCATATCTCCATCCGCGCGCACGACGACGGCAAAGCGCGGATTTTTTTGTGACTCCATGCGTGCCTGCTGCACGAGGGTATCCGCATCAATCGGCTGATCCTCGAGCCAGAGCGAGCCATCCTTGCGCACCGTGACGAGATAGGTCACGTTCAGCTGGGTCTGTGCCGACTGCGCCTTGGGGAGATTGACATCCACGGTCTTGACGTTGACCATGTAGAGTGTACTCATGATGAAGAAGACGAGCAGGAAGAACATGATGTCGATCATCGGAATGATGACGACCTCAGGCTTTCCGAATGCCCTGCGGTCACGCAGTCTCATTGTGCCGCCCCCTCCGCTGGATTGTCTGCCGTGACGCCGGCAGCATCGGCGAGAGCAAGACGGCTGCTCTCAGCGGCAGAAAAACACATCTCCATATCCGTGACGATGTTCTCAATTCGCTGCGAAAAATACGCATGTACCATGAGTGCGATGAGTGCAACACAGAGTCCCATCGCCGTAGCGATCAGTGCCTCGCCGATGCCCCCCGTGATCGCCGCCGGCTCGCCCGCCTGAATGTTGAACACGCTGAACGTCGTAATCATTCCGCTGATCGTTCCCAAGAGCCCGAGGAGGGGGGCCATCGTTACGATCACGCTCAGATAATAGATGCGGCGACGCATCTTGGAGAGTGCGATGCCGGACTGGATCTCCATGTAGGAGCTCATCTGATCGGCACGGCTGCTGTTCTTGGTGATTGCACTGAACAAAATATCGGCAATCGCCCCGCGACGATCGCGCGCGAGAGCAAGTGCCTCCGCATAGCGCGCATTTGCAATATCGAGCATGAATGCGTGAGCAAAGGCACGGCCCGCATCAGCACGTGAAAAGTAAAACGCGCGCTCAATCCCAATAAAGACAACAAAAATGGACGCTATCGTCAAGAAATACATGACGATACCTCCCTGCTGAAAAAATGCAATGCCTTGCGCAATAGAATTCATGGCAGTCCCTTTCCATTTGGTAAATATGGGCTTAAATTCAGTTGTATTCTACTATATATAGAGGTCTGAGTCAATGACAGCGCTTATCTTTTCCCGGCCAACTCCCTTGCGGTTCTGATGAAAAAATACTATAATGAATATCGTTCGTTCAAAAAAGGAGGATACTGCGTGAAACTGCCCCTCATTCGTGGCTTTTGGCGGCTGTTCAAGGGATATTGGAGTTCCGCCGAGAAGTGGCGGGCGCGCGGACTGCTCACCTCTGTCATCGTGCTCAATCTCGTCATGGTGTACCTACTTGTCCGCATCAATGATTGGTATCGTGACTTCTACGATGCACTTCAGGCGTACGACTTGGCTTCCTTCTGGCCGCTCGTCGGTACGTTCACAGGACTCGCTCTTCTCTACATCATCATTGCCGTCTACGCCGTCTATCTGCGGCAGATGCTGACAATCAGCTGGCGTACATGGATGACGGAGGACTACCTCGCGCGCTGGATGCACGGACAAGTCTACTACCGTCTGCAAATGCTCCGCAGCGATACGGACAACCCCGATCAGCGTATCAGTGAGGATATTAATCAATTCGTTACGCTGACTCTGGCACTCCTTGTCGGCGCACTGAAACAAATCACAACACTCGGCGCATTCGCCGTCGTTCTGTGGAACCTCTCCGGAACGCTCACCGTTCCTATTGGAGGCGAGACATTCACTATCTACGGCTATATGTTCTGGCTGTCTCTCCTCTACGCAGGCGTTGGCAGTGTCCTTGTCCATTTTGTCGGACGAAAGCTTATCCGACTGAACTTCAATCAGCAGCGCTATGAGGCGGATTTCCGTTTCAGCATGATGCGCGTGCGCGAGAACAGCGAGAGCATCGCATTCTATCAGGGTGAGCTGGCAGAGGCACAGGGGTTTAAGGAACGCTTTGCCTATGTCGTAAAAAACTACTGGGGACTGATGCGGCGAACAAAGCTGCTGAATTTCTACGTGAACGGCTACGGTCAGCTCGCCGTTATCTTCCCGCTCATCATGGCAGCACCGCGCTACTATGCAGGCGAGATCGCCCTCGGCGGTCTGATGCAGACTATCTCGGCATTTGGCCGCGTACAGGATGCGCTGTCCTTCTTCGTCGACTCCTACAGCTCCATCGCCGAGCTGTCCGCTGTCATCCAGCGACTATCAGGCTTTACGGCGCATATCGCAGAGGCATCTGCCATATCATCTGCGATTGCACACACGAACAATACAGAGGATGCACTTCGACTTACAGATCTTCACGTTGTGCTCCCGCACGGCGCAGAGCTTTTCTCTGTCTCTGCATTAACCCTGCCGCACGGCAGCCGCACCCTCATCACGGGGACATCAGGTGTTGGAAAGAGCACACTTCTGCGTGCCATTGCGGGGATCTGGTTCACGGGCAGCGGCACGGTAGCAATGCCGCAGAAGTCCTCGCGGCTCTTTCTCCCTCAACATCCCTACCTGCCGCTCGGTACACTCCGCCGTGTGCTTTCCTATCCGCGTACGGCAGCAGCTTCTGATAAGAAGATGACACACGTGCTCGCGCAGGTTGGGCTGCCGCATCTTGCAGCGCGCCTATCCGACACAGATGATTGGAGCCGCATTCTGTCGCTCGGCGAACAGCAGCGCCTTGCCTTTGCACGCATTCTGCTCATTCGTCCCGACTGGGTCTTTCTCGATGAGGCGACATCCGCCCTCGACGAGCCGCGCGAACGCATACTGTATGAACTTCTCCGGCAGGAGCTTCCTATGGCTGGCATCATCAGTGTCGGACATCGCTCAACGCTCTATGCGTTCCATGAAACCGAAATTCGTATACACGACAACACAATCGTTTCCCAGGAGATTCCCACATGAATCGTAGAGATTTTTTGCGCCGCATGACGCTTGTCGGCATTGGTGCCGCCCTATTCCCCTTCTGTCCAGATGCGGCAGAGGCATCATGGTACATTCCCTCCGCCCTTCCGGGCGTGACGATAAAGCCGACGTATCTCTCCTTTGGCGCACTCGAAAACCGCTTTGTCACGGACTGCATCGTCATTCATCACATCGGCAACACGAACGCAGATGTCTCCGCCGCGACCGTCCATGAGTGGCATCTGCACAATGGCTGGGCGGGCATCGGCTACCACTTTCTCGTCCGCAAGGACGGCACGATCGAGGAGGGACGCCCCATGGGCACCGTCGGCGCACATGTCTACGGCGAGAATCGACATACCGTCGGCATCAACATCGTCGGAAATTTCGAGGACGCTGTACCGACCGAGGCACAGAAACACAGCGCCGCGCATCTGATCGCCGCCCTCTGCACCGTCTATCAGCTGGATCCCATCTGGGGCGTCACGGTAAAGGGGCACCGCGACTTTAACGCGACAGCCTGTCCCGGCCGCTATCTCTATGCAGAGCTGCCGGAGATCGTGGAGGAGGCACGCGTCTACTACGGCTCGGATGAGCTGCAGACGGAGCGCCTGCGCATCATGCAGCAGGAGCGTGCGGAGCAGGAACAACAGCGGGCACGCATGCGCACGCGTATGGAGGCGGCGCAGAATAAGAACGGCCGCCCGTCACATCCCACGCCGAGCGCACCCAATCCGCCCGTACAGCCTGCGCCTGAGAAGCCGTCGTTGCGTCCAAACAAGCGTCCTGACCTACCAAAACCTGGCAATCTGCCGACGCAGCGGCGCATCGCATCCAATTAGCCCGAACAAAACGATGGAGGTGAAGATCCATGGGGTTCCACTACCGGTGGTTTGACCGCGATCAGGAAAAAATGGACGAGATGGGCATTCCGCTGACCCGCGCGCAGATCGACGAGCGCGAGCGGGCACAAGAGCCGCAGCGTCTCTTCTCCCGCGGGGAGCAGACCGGCATCGTCCTCACGGCACTGATCTTCGCCTATGGGTGGACACAGGACGACACGGCACTCGCCTTCTTCTGTCTGTCCTTCCTCATCTTTGAGCTGCGCAAAATCGCAGCACATTTTTCCGCCGCCTACGGAAAGAGCATTGCGAACGCCATGCAGGGCTTTAGTCTTGCCCTGCTCCTCGGTGCATTCGCCATGCTATTTATGAACTGACTCCCTCAGGAGGAGGTACTCACGTGAAACGACCACAGGGCATGGGCATCCTCAAACTCGGTGCGGCACTCGCCATCATCCTTCTCTTTGTCATCATCCATCTCATTGCACCGCAGTTCCTCCCCTCACTCTTCACGCTGCTTGCCAGCGGTGATATTCCGGCGACGGTGGAGTACATTCACACCTTCGGCGATGGAGCAGTCCTCTTCGCCTTTTTGCTCACCCTCTTTACCAATGCACTTGGCTTTCCGCCCGCCGTCATTTTCTCGACGGCAAACGTCATCCTATTCGGCATTGTCCCCGGCATCATTCTGTCCTGTGTCGCAGAGACCGTCGGCGTAACGGTCGCCTTCGTGCTGATGCGCTTCTACTTCCGCGATGCGGCAGAAAAGGCGATCGCGAAGAGCCCCTTTCTCGCAAAGGTCGATCACTACAGCGGCAGCAAGGGCTTCATCATCATGCTCATCGGACGCATGGTGCCATACCTGCCCTCCGCTATCATGAATGCCGTCGGTGCCCTCTCCTCGATCCGCTTGCGCGACTACGTCCTCGCCTCTCTCGTCGGAAAATTTCCCTCGACGGGCATCGAGGCAATCATCGGGCATGACCTCATCATGCAGCAGGAGGATAAGACGCGCCTGGTCGTTGTCGTTATCTGCGCTGCCATTCTCATCTACACCGCCATCCGTTTCGAACGACGCATGATGCGCACAGAGGCCGCTGTACAGGATGTGGAGAAAAAATCATGACACGACGCCATTTCCTTCAGACCGCCCTTCAGTCCATTCTCACAATGGGACTCGGCGGTCTCTTTTCATCTCGTGCCGCAGCCGCAGCAGACGGCATCCGCCACCTGCGCCAGATCATTACGGCACAGCCAAGCAACACGCGCATGATCCAGTGGGACGCGTCCACTCTCCTGCGCGGCGCACATGTCGAGCTGCGCAGCGGAAGAGACGGACATATCACGGCATTCGTCCCCTCTTACACGCATTTCACCATAGACGACACAGAGCAATTCGTCTACCACGCAGAGATCCCTCTGCCCGCTGGCGGCGGTGCCTACCGTGTCACGCATACGGCAGGGACATCCGATTGGATTCCCCTATCTGCTCCACATGCAGTCCGTACGCCCGTGCGTGCCCTGCTCTTTTCGGACAGCCAATGCGGAGAGGAGTACAGCGTCTGGAACGACGTCTATCAGGCAGCATGGCGGCGTCACAGCGATGCGGATTTTGCCGCACTCGTCGGCGACCTCACCGACAACGGCGAATCCACGTGGCATTGGGACAGCTGCTTCACGGCGATGGAGGGGAATCCATCGCCGCTCGCACGCGCTCCTCATGTCCCCGTGCTCGGCAATCACGAGTATTACAGCCTCGCGTGGACAGACACCCTGCCGCTGCGCTATCTCAGGACCTTTGCCCTGCCCGAAAACGGCAGCACGGCATTTCGCGGGCACTATTATTCCTTCGATCTCGGTGCCGTGCACGTGATCGTCCTCGATACACAGTTCCTTGAGTGCGGCGCACGCGGTGCGGCGCTGAATGAGGAGCAGCTCGCCTGGCTGAAACGCGATGCAGCGACATCCTCCGCCCCATGGAAAATCGTCCTCATGCACAAGGATATTCTCGCCTACGGAGAGTATCAGACCGTACAGGAGACGCAGCACGGCATCAGTGACGTGGGGCGTGTCTTTATGGATACATTCGATGCGTGCGGCATCGACCTCGTTGTCACGGGACACGTCCACGCCTATCGGCGGCGTCAGATCCGCGCAGGGCAGACGGACACACAGGGAACGCTCTATCTCCTCGGCGGGCCGGGTGGCAACGAGTACTTCGATGTCCCGCCCGAGTCCTACGACCTCGCCGCCTCCGCGAATCCCGCACCGTCGAACTACCTCTATCTGGAGGCGGATGCACATCGGCTTCACATCCGATGCGAAACAACGAGCGGAGCGGTGCTCGATACGGTCGACCTGCAAAAATAAGAAAGACAGACGGCGCAGAGATTACGCTGTCTGTCTTTCTTATTTTTGAACTTGGATTATATGGTCACAATCCCCAAGACAATGGCAAAGAACAGAGAGATGATCGACAGTCCCCAGAGCCACGGCGTACAGAAGCGCAGGAGCTCCTTGATGGAAACGCCCGCAAGTCCGCAGCAGAGGAATGTCGTCGCCGCGTGCGGTGTGACGAGAACGGCAAAGTTCTTGCCGACAAGCATCGCATTCGACATATTCTCCGGGGTAATGCCGTACTGCTCACCGACACCAATGGCAAGCGGCATAAGACCGAAGAAGTACGGACTCGTACCGAGCATCATACCGATTGGTACGGCAAAGATCCCCATGATGATGTGGAAGTACGGGCCAAGCACGGTCGGAATGAGCATGACAAGCGTTTCCGCCATTGCATCCATCATCTTTGTGCCCGTGAGAACACCGAGGAATACACCGGAGGCGAGCAGGATCATCGGTACGCCGAGCGCCTCGCCCGCATGCGCCTTGATGCGCTTGCCCTGCATCTTCGGATCGGGAAAGTTCACGATGAGTGCAAAGGAAAGACCAATCATAAATGCGGCGTACAGCTGAATCTTCGTAAAGCAAAGGAGTGCGACCACGCCGACCGTGAGGAGAAGATTGAACCAGAAGAGCTTCGGACGCTTGAGTGCCGCGGCTTCCTCATCGGAGATCTGATGTGCCGAGGACGCATCCTCATCCAGCTCCGCCGCCTTGCCGGTCGGATGTATGCCCGCGCCGCGCCGCTTTTCCAACACGCCCATAAATGCGGCAAAGACAAGCACCATGACAATGCCGACAATCTGCAGTGGGATGAGGGTGTGCCAGAGCGCATTGACATCCGTGTTCAGGATAACACCGACACGCGCAACGGGACCGCCCCACGGCAGGAGATTCATGATACTCATTGCCGCGCCGATGATAACGCAGAGCACAACGGGGCGAATATGCAGTTTCTTGTAAATCGGCAGCATCGCAGGAATTGTCACAAGGAGTGTCGCGGCAAGCGCGCCGTCGAGGTGGGCAATCGTCGCAATACACGCGGTCGCCACCGTAACGAGGATGACGTTGGAGCCTGCGCGTTTCACGAGGAAGTCGACGAGCGGGTCGAAGAGCCCGACCTCCGACATGATCGAGAAGTAGACAATAGAGAAGATAAAGAGCACAGCAACCGGCATGGTCGTCGTCACACCCGTTTTCATGAACTCCGCAATCTGCGTGAAGTCAAAGCCGCAGACCACAGCACAGAGAATCGGGACAATGACGAAGATCGGCGTCGGATGCGCCTTGGACTGCAAGAGCAGAAAGATGATCAAAAAGATCATCACAAAACCGGTAACAGCGAGTAACATGAAAAACCTCCATTCCCAAAGTGGTTTCACATTGACCTGAGCATATCGGACTGTTCCATTTCATAGAGGAAATATGTGACTGCGACGAGATCCGCCGAGCCGCCGGGACTGATCCACGCATCGATCAGCTGTGTGTCGAGTGCCGCAGCCGCCGCGCGTCCCGCCGCCGTCCCCATGCCCCCCAGCGTGAGGATGCGGGCGGCTTCGCGCTGAACCTCGCGGAGCGCGGCGAGATCACGGCGTCCGAGGATATTCGTATCCATATTGTGCGCCATAAGTACGAGGAGCACGTCGACGAGTGCATCGTTCAGCGGGGTATGCGCTGCCCTGCGCGTGCGGTAGAGCGGCAAGGCATACGCCCGTACGAGCGGGAATCCTGCCTCCGCCTCGCCGCGCACGCCCGTCAGACCGTACGCGAGATACGCCGCCTGCCCTTTCGTTGCGGGCACGGCATCCTTTGCGAGCGCTCCATAGTCCGCGCGGCAAAGTCCCGCGCAGATCGTTTTCGCCGCATCCAGAACGGCATCGGCGGTCAGCCGCCCGCCATGCGCCATGACCCACCCAGTCGCACCGAGCAAAACGCCAAAGCTGAACACCGCTCCCTTGTGCGTATTCACGCCCCCCGTGCGTCCATACATGGCGGCCTCTGCACGACAGCCAATCGGACGCAGCTGCGCGAGCAGGGTGTCGAGGTGCTCATGCCCCGCACCCGCACGCGCGAATTCCGCAAAATACGGCGCAAGCGCCGCCGCCGATGCCTGAAAGGTGAAGAAGTCCATATCGTCGTGCGCCCCATTGTTCGCACGATCGACAAGCCCCGGCTTCGGCGTTGCCGCCACCTCGGCGAGCAGCGCCTCCACGGCGAGCGCGGCAACGTGATCCACACCCTTCATGTTCCCATCCAAGACCGCATTCAAAGCACGAGCGGTTTGATCTTGCGTACGACATCGAGAATCGTACCGTCACGCGCCTCCAGGACGGCGATCACCTGATCCTCCCATTCGAGTTCGTCCGGCTCACCGACAAGGCTGTATGCCTTCTCTTTGAGCGCCTCAATCGTCGTATGGGCAATTCCCGCCGCGTCGAGGCACGCGATCAGATCCCCGCGTGCGGGATTGACGGCGATGCCGTAGTCCGTCACGAGCACATCCACACAGTCCCCCGGCGTCGTCACGGTGACGACCTTCTTGCAGACCGTTGCCATGCGCCCGCGCACGAGCGGCGTGACAATGATGCAGCACTTGCTCCCCGCCGCCGTGTCCGGATGCCCGCCCGGCGCACCGCGCAGCACCCCGTCCGAGCCGGTCAGCACATTGACGTTGAAATCCGTGTCAATCTC
>ERZ773069.768-NODE-768-length-19911-cov-7.306356_pt1 | contig 19911 bp, 16 predicted proteins | sample MGYA00580619_ERZ773069 | MGnify/ENA primary metagenome ERZ773069 (study PRJEB29015, sample SAMEA2738007) | human oral metagenome | biome: human oral; feature: human-associated habitat; material: dental | place: China | collected 2108 ...
GCGCACCAATTGGTTGATTGTTGGCATCCAATTTCTCCTTGGTTGATTTACTAATTATGGCAATTTGCCTTACGGTTTGGATTCAGCAACTCCTCTCCGTGTCTATACCTTTTCCGCCGAGATTGCAGTCTGTACACATTCAAACCACCGCGCACTCCGAAAAGAGGAAACTCTGAGAGGAATTATAACACACTTGACGTCAAATATCTACCCAAAATATAAGGATTTTGTCTACAAAAACACAGGATAACTACACAGCTTCAGACTCAGAATATAGCTCCACCTCTGTCCACCATCCGATATTATCCTGCGACGCATGCACGCCGCCTTCAGACATCAGTCTAACAACTCGAAGTCCGCTCTCCGCCAATCGCAACGCTAAACGATCGTTAAATTCGCTTGGACTGACTTTACTTTCTGTGCCGTTTAAGATAGTTAAAGCAGTATCTCCGTCAATTGCTGGTTTTTTTCTATTCTTAGCCTCGATAATTGTATTTCCGATATCATGACGATTAATAGCCCACGGATAATAAAACAGTCCAGCCGTTCGACGAATCGCAATCTTAGCCAACTCCTTTGCGCCATTAATGTCTCTTAAATAAGCAATCCATTCGGGATTATTTTTCAATATATCCGCGTACCCGTCACCGCCGTGCACCAAAAAATTAGCGACAAACCGTAAAAAATTATTCTTTTCATCAAGACCAGCCGTCTCCCATAAGTCCAGCCGCTCCAGATGAACTTCTCCCGGTGCGGTATGCACAATAGCCGACGCAACGTGAGCTCCAAGCGACGCCCCCAGGACACGACTAACTGAATCAAAATCCAGACCAGCATAGTCCAATCCTTGAGCAATAGCATCCCACTGTTTTATGGCGCCAGGCTTAAAATCCCCTGACAGAAGTGCTTGCTTAATATACCCAGGCATCTTCGGTAAATCAAGTTCAACACCTGGGTTATCTACATATAGCACCACACCACCCTCTATAGCTGCGGTGGCTTTTGTCCGCTCCTGAGACAATGGATTATGGAGCGTGCCATCAGACCACTGAGGCAAGATTATCGTAGCTTTCCCATTAACATCTCCTTGACGAGCATCGGCTACATAAACACCCAAATTGTTATCTGTTATGATTCGCCCGCAGGCAACATCGTCCCAGCCATTTGGCTTTGACACTTGGCTCCAATCCTTTTCAGGCATAGTCTTGGCTATAAATAATTCACTCACAATCGAATCTCTCTTTCTTAACAATCAAGCTGAACATTTCACCTTCATTTAGTGTATGCGTATTATACAACTTTTCTTATAAATAATCAATAGAAAACCGCCCCGGAATTGAGGCGGTTCCTGTAGTTGCGAAGCCTACTTATTAAGCGGCGACTTCCTCTTCGACGAATTCGTCTTCGCTCGGTGTTTCGAATTCTTCATCTTCTTCAACAGCACCAGTTCCCACTGGAATCTTGCGGCCGATGATGACGTTTTCCTTCAAACCGTGCAAGTGGTCGGCTCGGCCAGATACAGCAGCATTGATCAAGACGCGAGTAGTATCCTGGAAGGATGCGGCCGATAGCCATGAGTCGCTCCAGATTGACACCTTCGTAATACCGAGTAGCAATTGTGTGTAGCTAATCAAGTTCTTACCTTCAGCAGCCAATTGCTTATTTGCATTAACCACAGCGGCCTTAGAAACGATGTCGCCAGTCACAAATTCGCTATCACCAGCATCTTCGATTTGTACGCGACTAAACATTTGGCGAACAATAATCTCCAAGTGCTTATCAGCCACGTCCTGACCCTGAGCGGCGTAAATTCGCAGAACTTCGTTTATGATGTAGCGCTGAGTTGCCTCAACACCCTTAAGTCGCATCAAATCGTGCAAGTTCAATGATCCAGCTGTCAATCGATCGCCAGCCTCGACAACATCGTTTGCCTTAACGACCAATTGCATATTGCCTGGGATTTCGTAGCGAGTTGGCGAAGCAGCCTCTGCCGCAATCACCAAAGTATCCTCAGCCGACTCAATCACACCGTCAAATGGCGCGATCAAAGGTCGAGTGTCGCTCTCGCCAGTTGCCAAGACATCGCCAGCCTTAACGCTTGAGCCAGCCTTGACCACAACGGTTCGTCCTTCTAATGGCAATCGCTCAACCTTGCCAGATTCTGGCGTAATTTGAACTATGTACTTCTTGCCATCTTCCCAAACGTCAACCAAACCAGCAACTTCCGTAATGAACGCTTGACCCTTTGGTGTGCGTGCTTCAAACAATTCTTCAACACGAGGCAAACCTTGGGTGATGTCACCACCAGCAACACCAGAGTTGTGGAAGGTACGAAGCGTCAACTGAGTGCCTGGCTCACCGACTGACTGAGCGGCGATAACACCAACTGGCTGATGATTGCCAACCAATTTACCAGTCGACATATCAATACCATAACTTCGCTGTGGAATACCATTAAGGTTGTTTGTTGACAATACGGACTGAATCTTAACGCTTTCAATGCTTTCGTCGTCGTCAATTGAATCTGCGATTTCACGCGTGATCAATTCGTTCTTATTGACGTGACCTGGAATCGTTTCAGCAGCATAACGACCAGCCAAACGGTTCGAGAAGTCAATCATCGTCTCTTCGGTTTCTGATCGGTAAATTGCGTAACCTTCGTCATCGCCATCAGTGTCTTCAACGGTAAAGACATCTTGTGCAACGTCTACCAAACGACGAGTCAAGTAACCCGAGTCGGCAGTCTTAAGAGCCGTGTCAATAAGACCCTTACGTGCACCACGGGTTGCGATAAAGGCTTCAAGGCTAGACAAACCGCCCGTGTAAGAGCTGCGGATTGGAAGCTCAATCTCATGGTTGGTTGCGTCCATCTGAATACCGATCATCGCGCTCGCCAACTTCACGTTGGAAATATCACCACGAGCACCAGAGTTAACCATCATAGAGATACTGGTGTCCATGTGTGCCAATTGGTCTTTCAGGAATGCTGTAATCTTATTGTCAACGTTTCGCCATGCGCTAACCGTCAAGTTGTATCGCTCTTCCTCAGTAATTAAACCTTGGTCGAATTGCTCAGAAATCAAAGCCGCCTTAGCATCACCTTCAGCCACAAACTGAGGAATTTCCTCGAAGTGGACGTAGTCGGTCATACCAGTCGACACAGCCGCAACCGTAGCAAAGCGGAAAGCTTGACCCTTCATACGGTCTGCGATCTTAGCGGTTTCCTCGGCGCCATACTTGTTAAAGATCTGCGCCAACACCTTCTTAAGCTGCTTCTTAGTCTGGACGTTGTTATCGTATGGGAAATCTTCAGGCAGAATCTCATTGAAGAAGACACGACCCAAAGTCGTTTCACGCATTTTACCTTTCGCAAAGATACGAATTGGGGTTTGCAAGTGAATTACGCCATTGTCGTAAGCCATTTCTGCTTCGTAAACAGAGCTGTAAGTTTTAACCTTATCAGTCTGAGCTTGCGGCTTATCGTAAGTCAAGTAATAGTTACCAAGCACGATGTCCTGCGAAATGTGCAGCACTGGCGCACCATCGGCAGGCTTCAACAAGTTGGCAGTTGCGCTCATCAATTCGCGAGCTTCAGCCTGAGCCTCTTTTGATAGTGGCAAGTGAACAGCCATCTGGTCACCGTCGAAGTCGGCGTTAAATCCGGCACAAACTAGCGGGTGCAATTGAATAGCCTTTCCCTCAACCAAAACTGGCTGGAAGGCTTGAATTGACAAACGGTGCAAACTTGGTGCACGGTTAAGCAGAACGTACTTGCCTTCAATTGCTGAATCCAGCGCGTCCCAAACTACCGCTTCACCAGCTTCAATTAGGCGTGAAGCCGAGCGAATATTGTGCGCAAATTCATTCTTAATCAACCAGCTGATCACGAATGGCTTGAACAATTCCAGCGCCATTTGCTTTGGCAAACCACATTGGTTAATCTTCAATTTTGGACCAACCACGATAACCGAGCGACCAGAATAGTCAACACGCTTACCAAGAAGGTTCTGGCGGAAGCGACCCTGCTTACCCTTTAGCATATCGCTCAAGCTCTTCAAGCTGCGACGACCACCAGTCGAGCTAACCGCACGACCGCGTGATGCTGAATTGTCAATCAAAGCGTCAACAGCTTCCTGAAGCATGCGCTTTTCATTGCGCTGAATAACTTCTGGCGCGTTAAGCTCAATCAACTTCTTTAGGCGATTGTTTCGGTTGATAATTCGGCGATACAAATCGTTCAAGTCAGACGTCGCAAATCGGCCACCAGACAGCGCCACCATTGGACGAAGATCTGGAGGAATAACTGGCAGGACTGTCATACATAGGCTTGATGGCTTAATGCCGGCAGATTCCATACTTTCGAGCATCTTCAAACGCTTTAGCAATTTCTTCTGTCGCTGACCTTTTGCAGTTTCAGCTTCCTCTGTCAATTCAGCGATAAGCTTTGGTAGGTCGATATTGTCCAAAAGTTCCTTAACCGCGCTGGCACCCATACCAACTTCAATCAATTCGTCATATTCTTCTGGCAAGTTGCGATATTCGCTCTCTGAGATCAAAGCACCGAAATTTAAGCTCTCCAATTGAGATTTCTTACCAACGTAAGATTCTTCCAATTCCTCAACTTCACGTCTCTGCTCTTTAGCTAGTTGCTTAACGTCAGCACCATCTTCTTCAGCCATTTTTTCGTAACGGATTTTGATAGCCTTACGAGCCAAATCAGTTTCCGCTTCCAAATCTGCCAAATATTGATCGCGAGTTGCTTCGTCAACGTTTAAGATGACGTAAGTTGCAAAGTAAACGATTTTCTCAATATTGCGAACCGTCATACCAAGCAGCTGGCTCATTGCGCTTGGAGTGCCGCGCATAAACCAGATGTGCGCTACAGGCACTGCCAATTGAATGTGTCCCATTCGCTCACGACGAACGATTGATTTAGTAACCAATTCGCCATTCTTATCGACAGCAGCTTCGCGTGAACGTACACCCTTAAGCTTTGAGTCGTGCGGATTGATGTCCTTAACCGGACCAAAGATTCGCTCACAGAACAATCCGTCGCGCTCTGGCTTTTGTGTGCGATAGTTAATTGTTTCTGGCTTCAAAACTTCGCCGTAGCTCCATTTCAGAATGTCTTCTGGGCTAGCTACCGCCAAACGAACCGCGTCAAAATCGCTGATGCCCGTTGCGTTAAATGCAGAATTTGCCATCTTACGCGTCCTCCTTTATTTCTTCTATTTCATCAATATCTTGCACGCTCATGCCATCGTCAATTTCGCCGATGTCATCTGATTCGTCCAAGTATGTTTCTTCTTTCTCGCCATCAGCGGCAACGGTTTTGTCTTCTGGACCACTTGAAGCAATAACATGCTCAGCGTCAACTGCAGCCTCGTCGTCAACCAAATCAACTCGAAGACCCAAACCTTGAAGCTCCTTAACCAACACGTTGAAGGATTCTGGAAGTTTTGGACCAACAATCGGCTCATCCTTAATGATTGACTCGTAAGCCTTTGCACGACCGTAAACGTCGTCGGACTTAATTGTCAACATTTCCTGCAAGGTTGCAGCGGCACCGTAAGCTTCCAGCGCCCAAACCTCCATCTCACCGAAGCGCTGACCACCGTTTTGTGCTTTACCACCAAGCGGCTGCTGAGTAACCATCGTGTATGGACCAGTTGAGCGGGCGTGAATCTTGTCAGAAACCATGTGGTGCAATTTAATCATGTGCATCACGCCAACTGTTGTTCGCTCCTCAAATGGTTCACCTGTGCGACCGTCAAACAATTGACTCTTACCGTCACGCGCCAAACCAGCTTTTTCTAGCTCATCGGAAATCTTCTCACTTGGAACACCGTTAAATGATGGAGTTGCTACGCGATAACCCAATGCTCGCGCTGCCATACCAAGGTGAGTTTCAAAAATCTGACCAAGGTTCATGCGGCTTGGCACACCAAGTGGGTTCAAAACTACGTCAACCGGCGTACCGTCCTCTAGGAATGGCATATCTTCAACAGGAAGAATCTTCGCCACAACACCCTTATTACCGAAGCGTCCAGCCATCTTATCACCAACGCCAATCTTTCGCAATTGCGCAACGAAGATCTGAATTTGCATCAAAACGCCAGCCTTCAATTCGTGACCATTTTCACGACTAAAGATCTTAACGCCAACAACTTTACCGCCGCCCGCGTTGTTCATTCGCTGTGATGTATCGCGAACGTCCTTAGCCTTTTCACCGAAGATTGCGCGAAGCAAACGCTCCTCAGAGCTCAATTCCTGCTCGCCCTTTGGTGTAATCTTACCAACCAAAACATCGCCAGCCTTAACCTCGGAACCGATTTGAACAATTCCGTTCTCGTCCAGGTGACGCAAACTTTCCTCAGAAACGTTTGGAATATCGCGCGTCACAATCTCTGGACCAAGCTTCGTCTCACGAACCTCAACGGTGTAATCCTTAATGTTAATGCTTGTCAATCGATCATCTTCAACCAGGCGACGACTCATAATAATCGCGTCTTCCATGTTGTAGCCGCCCCATGGCATAAAGGCAACCAGAAGGTTTTTACCTAGGGCAATTTCACCACCAGCAATTGAGGCGCCTTCAATCAGAATATCGCCCTTCTTCACCTTGTCGCCACGCTCAACGCGGACTTTTTGGTTGTAGCAACGATCGTCATTATTCTTCACGAAATGCTTCAATGTGTAAATCTTTACGCCGTCAGCATATTTAACGTGAACTTCGTCGGCATCAGCGCGAACGACTTCGCCGTCACCACTAGCCTGAATCAAGTGACCACTATTCTCGGCCACAGCCTTTTCAATTCCAGTACCAACAGTTGCGGATTCTGGACACAGTAGAGGAACCGCCTGGCGTTGCATGTTTGAACCAGTCAAAGCACGGTCAACGCGAGTCTTTTCAATAAACGGAACTAACGCTGCAGTCGAACCTAGAATCTGACGGTGAGCCGCATCCATGAATGTAACCTGGCTAGCATCAACTTGCGATGGCTGCATATTACTGCGGGCGTTAACACGCTCGTCGCGGAAAGTTCCATCTTCGTTAAGAGCCTCACCAGCGTCAGCGATAACCTCACCGATTTCCTGTGAAGCATCCAAGTAAACAAGTTCGTCGGTCACTTTGCCATCTTTTACGCGAAGATATGGAGTTTCAATAAATCCATATTCATTAACGCGTGCATAAGCCGCCAAGTTAAGCACCAAACCGATGTTTGCACCTTCTGGCGTTTCCACTGAACAAATACGACCATAGTGAGTTGGGTGGGCATCACGAACCTCAAATCCAGCGCGCTCACGAGTCAAACCGCCAGGACCAGTCGAACTCAATCGTCGCTTGTGGCTCAATTCTGACAATGGGTTAACTTCGTCAAGCAGCTGCGACAGCTGGCTTGAAGTAAAGAATTCACGAACAGCCGCAACAATTGGACGAGCATTAATCAATTGACTTGGACTAACACTTTCCAAATCAGCCACGCTCATGCGGTCCATCGCGTTGCGTTGCATTCGGAGCATACCAACGCGGAATTGTCGAGCAATCAATTCACCAACCAAGCGAACTCGGCGGTTACTCAATGCGTCAATGTCGTCAGCCGGTTCCTGAGTATTGTTCAAGCGAATAACTTCACGCAAAATCGCCACCAAATCGCTCATCTGCAACGTACGATTTTCTGCTGTATTTGCAACATCTAGACCCAAGCGTTGGTTCAATTTATAACGACCAACCCGCGAATAATCGAACCGCTTGAAGTCAAAGAACATTCGCTCAATCATCTGACGAGCATTATCAACTGTCGCCAAATCGCCTGGACGCAATCGACGATAAACCTCAATCAACGCCTCATTTGCACCACGAGAAGTGTCCTTGTCCAAAGTTTCGTCAATGTATTTTACGTCGCCAGTATCAATATCAGCGAACAATTCCTTAATTTCGCTAGTCTTTGGATAGCCCAAAGCACGCAACAAAGTCGTTGCTGGTATCTTGCGACGGCGATCAATTTTTACGTAAATCGCGCCGTTAGAAGCCGTCTCAAATTCCATCCAAGCTCCACGTCCTGGAATGATTTTTGCGCCGTAGTAATTACGTCCCGCTACTGTTTCAGCGGTAAAGAAAACACCAGCAGAGCGAATCAACTGACTAACAACCACGCGCTCTGTACCGTTGATAATGAACGTACCGCGCTCGGTCATCCATGGATATTCACCGAGGTAAATTTCCTGCTCTTCAACTACGCCGGTTGTCTTGTTTGTCAATTCAACCGTTGCGTGCAATGGAGCTTCAAATGTCAAGTTGTTTTCTTTAGCAAATTGGTCAGTGTTTTTTGGCTCGCCAAAATAGTATTTGCCGAACTTTAATGACAACTTCTGACCAGTATAGTCGTCAATTGGATTAATTTCTGAAAATATCTCACTCAAACCTTCTTCGACGAACCAACGCCAAGAATCTTTTTGGTGAGCGATTAAGTTTGGTAGCGGCAGGGCATTATCACCAGAGGTGAAATAGACGCGCTCGCTACTTGTGGTTGGTTTTTTTGCCACAGGCGTAAACACTCCTCGCTTTAATTAGTGGTTAATAGACGGCCGTGAAGATCTCTAATTCATAGCCCAAAATCACGATTTGCCACTCGCAATTTTCACCCGCCATGAATACACTACTTCTATAACTACTCATTATGACGAAAAGTGTCAATAAAATCAAGGGTTTTACGATATTTTACTCTCAGGCAGCTACTGGCACTTCTTCGGTAGACCCAGTGCGAGCTGGAACAAGATCGTCGAGCGGACTTTTTGAAGAAACATCCAGTAGTGAACGAGTAGCATCACTTAGGGCTTTGCGTATGTAACTAGTCTGAGGGGTCTCAAACTCCACATCATGCCGAAAGTAAAGCCCAGACACTCCGCTTACAACACCGAACGACCCTTCCTCTCCACCATGCTTTTCATAAGTACGAGGATTAATACTCCTAACAGCATCAGGAAATCTCTCATTAGCACCAGGAGAGGCGTAAGCGCAAAGCTTAGTGACTCTGCTTCCCATGGATCGACCAAAGTCCTTCCGTGCCTGATCTACCATGCTCTGGAGATAGCCTGGCCAAGCCTCCTCAGCATCAGCACTCGCGCCAAAAATCTCCATATACATAGGCCTGCCCGCTTGACTATCACCATATTGCGGAGCAGCTCTACCTCTTTTAATAGTCACTCTCGCAGCAGCCAGTAAAGCACTACTGCCTAACCCCTGTACCACATAAATTCCAGAATCCCACCTGCTCACCTCACGTCGTAAATCATCTGGACTATTGTTGCCATAAATAATACGCATCAACCCAGGATCTATCTTCTTTCCATCAGTAAGGCTTTCGGCTCCCGACCACATATCACAGATGGCCATTTGAGTCTCACGGTCTATACGATCTGAAGTCAATCTACCTATCTCTACCCTCATTCTCGCTTACCTTTTCCGTTCCTTTAATCTTACTCACCAGCATATCATGAATTTCCTCAATTGTCCCGTCTGCCGAAATTACCGGAATTCCGTATGCCTCGGCAATCTCCAAATATCCATCGTCGACTTTTTTCTGAAAATCTTGCCCGCGCGACTCAAAAGTGTCGGGATTTTTCGGCTCGCCACGCATAGAAATTCGCTCTTCCCGCTTTTCACGGCTCAAACTCAAAATAACCATAACGTCTGGCTTCAAGTATTTTTCATCGGTGAATAGTTCTGTCAATCGCAGGATCTCCGACTCGTCATAACCTTCGCCTCGCCCCTGATAAACCAGCGTTGAAATATAATTCCTTGCACTCAAAACAATTTCCCCACGTTCCAACGCAGGCTGAATTTTTTCCCGCCACAATTCACGCCGAGCCGCAGAAAATAGTGCCACATTCACCGCCGCAGAACGCGCCAGATCACCATTCTTAATCACTTTTCGAAGTTCATTTGCTATCGGAGTTGATTTTTCCGGATCATCGCTTCCCGGCTCTTCAATCACGCAAACCATTCGCCCGATTGACCGAAAATATTCCGCCAATTTCGCGACCTGCGTCGACTTTCCTGTCCCGTCATTGCCCTCGATAACTATATATTTTCCAGCGTCGCTCATCATCACCTCGTAATCACAATGTGCGGCCTATTCAGATAAATCATCATCTTTTTCGCCTTGCCGTCAACTTTTATAAAATGCGTATGTTGGTGCGCCATTGACCTAGACTTACTTCCTTGCGCTCGAGCGTAAATTGAATAGCCACTAGATTCAAACCTAGCAACCTGATTAATATAGTCAATTTTTTCCTCATCACTCAAATTCGCCAATGAATCCACGTGCCGTTTCGGTATCACCATCAAATGATCATCCACGCCACAGCCATCCCAAAAATTATAGCCAAATCTGTTCTTAATAATCAGGCAATGCGCAGTTTCATCAACTACCTGATCTGTGTGATGCTTTACCAATTGACAAAAATCGCAGCCGTCAGATTTATGCTTTTTCCTGTGGTCAATATATTCTTTTTCTTTCGTTCGTGAGCGAAACATTGAACCTGCCATCATCACAAAATCCCCTCGCCAAGTCCCGCAATTTCCATCGGTTTATGTCGACGATCCTTAAACGCCCGCGGCAACATCATTTCTGGACGCCAAGTTTTTATCAATTCATCCAAATCGTCAGTGTGCTGATATTTGCCGCTCATTCCGCCGCGTCCGCTAGCATATCCGCCGTCAACCTGACCAGTGTGATGAAAAATCAATTGCCCAATGCGTTCGCCAACAGGCAAAACTACACTTTCATGCTTATTTAAGTTATAAATCTCAAGCGTAATCCGATTGATATATCCTGGATCAACCCAGCCAGCATCAAAACACACCGCCACGCCGTTTCGCCCCCAAGAGCTACGACTTTTCACCTCAGCCGCGCCGCCATGCGTCCGAATTCCAACAAATTCGTGCGTATGTGCCAAAATTCGCTCACCAGGCTTCAAAACGATAATCGGATGATCTGGCGGAATATTCTTAAATTCCCGAAAACCGTGCCGCTCGCACCATTCGGCATGCGGCATAGCCTTAAGTGGGCCCTTGAAGTATCGATTGACATCAGACTCGTCAAACGGATTATAAACTCGCGAAATATCGTCATATTCCTGCTTATAAAAATTAAAGCCTAGCGTAAAATCTAAGCTGGCTTCCGATACGTTTTTTGGGTTGAACGGCGTACAGACAATTGTCCCGTCTTCAATCGCCGCTAATATATCTTTATTTGAGTACACGCTCACTAAACACCTCCCATTGCGTGATTTTTCTACCAAATCTTATTATGGCAAGTTTATGCATTCCTATCAAGCTTTCGGTAAATTTTACAGCATGTTAAACTGAAATTATGGAAAAAGCCATTATTGTAGCTTACGATAAAAACCGCGCCATCGGACAAAATGGCGATATGCCGTGGGGGCGAAGTTTGCCGGCCGACTTAGTGAATTTTAAGCGTTTGACGAGAAATAGCAATGTCATTATGGGCAGAAAAACGTTCGAGTCAATTGGTTCGCGACCACTTCCAGACAGAGAAAATATTGTCATTTCATCCAAGCCAACTGGCGTCAAAAAAGTCCTGACGGTTATGAATTTGCAGAGCGCCCTGGCTTTATCGCGATATCCGACTTTTATTATTGGCGGCTCGCAAGTTTATAAAGACGCTCTAGATATTCCAGAAATTGACACTATTTACGCCACAGAGATTAATGCCGAGTTTCCCGACGCTGACACTTTTTTCCCAGAGATAGATATGGACACATGGGAGGAAGTAAGCCGCGTACATCATTCGGCAGATAATGAAAATAATTACGATTTTGATTTTGTGATGTATAAAAGAAAATAACCTTCTTAAGTTGACAGTGTTTGGTATTTGTTATATAATGCAACACGTGAATAACGAAGCATGTGTACAAATATTAAACCCTGAAGACAACTCAGAATACACTACGGACGCAATACTCAGAGGTGTACAATACCCTGACAAAGCTACCGGACTATTCAAAGAGGATGTCATGCTGTTCGATAAAGCGCCCGGCGATGATGGACGAGTGAAGTATATAGCAGGAAAGATTGCTACCTTATTGTATGGCCCGGAAGCCGATAAGTATATACTTCCGCCAAAGAAAAATTCCCGCAAAAAGTAAACTATAGCCATTTCAGTCGACAGACATAATTAACTTACACAGCAATCGGTGCCTTAATCGCTGGATGGTACTCATAACCCTCCAAGCGGATATCATCAATCGTAAAATCGTCAATATTTTTGACGTCTGGGTTGAGCCACAACTTAGGCAGCGCTAATGGATTCCTCGATAATTGCTCATCAACTTGCGCGCAGTGATTATTGTAAATATGTGCACTATTTAAGGTATGGATAAACTCGCCGGGTTGCTTGTCGGTAACTTGAGCGACAATCGACAAAAGCAACGCATAGCTGGCAATGTTAAACGGCACCCCAAGGAACATATCCGCCGAGCGCTGAGTCAGCGCCAAATCCAGCTTGTCCTTCCCGCCGTTCTTGCCAGGTCTTACGTTAAATTGAAACATCGTATGGCACGGAGGCAGCCCGCCAGCTTGAACGATGTCATCAATTTCCGCCACATTCCACGCACTCACGATATTCCGACGCGATTCTGGATTCGTCTTTATCATGTCAATGGCATTCTGAATCTGGTCAATAGTTCCGCCCTTCCCGTCCGGCCATTTTCGCCATTGAACGCCATAAACAGGTCCCAAATTTCCCCATTCTTCAGCAAACACGTGATCCGTCGCAATCTTATCAATAAATTCCTTCATTCCAGCGCGCCACTCGTCGCCGTTAATTTCCGGTATTTTCTGACCAGTTTTTTCTAGGTAATTTTTATATGGCCACTCATCCCAAATATGAACGCCGTTTTGCGCCAAATATTCAATATTGCCCGTACCCTTAAGAAACCATAAAAGCTCATGAGCGACGCTTTTGAAATATAACTTCTTCGTGGTCATAGCTGGAAATCCGTACGCCAAATTATATCGCGTCTGAATACCAAAAACTTCTGTCGTCCCCGTTCCCGTACGATCGCCTTTTTGCACACCGTTATCACGAACGTATTTCAATGCGTCTAAATATTGCCTCATAAGCCCTCCTCGCTTACTTCAAATTATGACAATATCCTCCAAAAACCACAAGCAGAATCACTAGTAGTTTTAACAACAAACACGCAAATTTTTACGACAATTTAGTCAAGACTTTATCAATCAGTCCGTACTTTACAGCCTCATCTGGCGTCATCCAATAGTCACGTTCCATGTCAGACTTAACCTTAGCTAATTTCTGACCGGTGTTTTTCGCCATAATTTTCGCTAGCATCTCCTTAACCTCCAAAGTTTCCTTCATGTCAATTTCCATGTCGGTCACTTTTCCGTGCGTTCCAGAAGACGGCTGATGAATCATAACCTTGGCATGCGGCAAGCAAAACCTCTTACCCTTAGCACCAGAGCTGAGCAAAAACGCCCCCATGCTTGCCTGCAAACCAATTCCATACGTCGCCACATCGGGCTTAATAAAATTCATCGTGTCATAAATTGCCATTCCATCATAAACGCTGCCTCCTGGACTATTGATATATAGCGATATATCAGCTTGCGGGTCAACATATGCCAAATGCAACAATTGCGCCACTACACTGTTAGCGGTATGCTCGTTAACGTCTTCACCAAGGAAAATAATTCTCTCATTCAACAATCTCGAATAGATATCAAAAGCACGCTCGCCGTCAGCCGACTTTTCAACGACAGTTGGAATGAGATATGATTTTGGCATATTTACCCTATTTCTTCGTGTTTAGTTCAACCAATTTAGCAACGGTCTTATCTGTAATCATTCGGTTGGCAATATCGCGGTGAACGTTTGGATTGTCAAATTGCTCTAATATTTTCTTATCTTTGCCGTATTGCTGCTTAAAGAAATTAATCTGTTCTTGGATCTCGTCACGAGAAGCGTCAATCTTCAATTCCTTCGACAATTCCGCCAATACCAAGCCAGCCTTAACGCGCTTTTCGGCGGCTGGACGAGCTTCTTTCTTCGTCCACTCTTCTTTATCCTTGAAGCCCTGAGTCTTCAAATAGTTGTCCAAACTCAGTCCGCTATACATCAAATTCTGAGTCAAATCACGCTCAATTGATCGCAATTGGTCCTCAACCAAAAGTTCTGGCAGCGCAGCCTTGCTTTTTTCTGTCAATTCACCAACCAACGCGTCCTTAAATTTCTCATCAGCTTCACGCTCTTTTTGTGCGGTAAGTTCACGCTTGATGTCCTCTTTTACTTCTTTCATCTCTGTAAATGGACCGCATTTTGCAGCAAATTCATCGTTTAGTTCTGGCAATTTCAATTCATTAACCTTGTGAAGTTTCACGGTAAACACAACGTCTTGACCCGCCAGATTCTCAGCGTGATAATCCTCTGGGAATTTCAATTTCAAATCGAACTCTTCGCCAGCCTTATGACCAATCACGCCTTCTTCAAATCCAGGAATGAATTGACCTTCACCAAGCTTCAAGCCATATTCCTTAGCCGAACCGCCGTCAAACGCCACGCCGTCTTTCTTTCCCGTAAAGTCAATCACAGCCTCGTCGCCGATCTTAGCGGCACGCTTGACCTCTGATTTTTCGGAATAGTTTTTACGGATTCGCTCAATAACCTCGTCGACATCTTTATCTTCGACCTTGGCTACTTCTTTTTTCGCTGTCAATTTTTTATAATCGCCCAATTTTACTGGCGGAATAACTTCAACTTCAGCCGTAAATTCCAACTCAGAACCAGGTACAAACTTCTTCACCTCAACACTTGGTCGATCCAAAGCTTGCAATTTTTCCTGCAAAAACGCCTCAGCTACTGCCTTTGACAAAGCATTCTCTAAAATCTGCTCCTGAAGCGCATTCGGATCAATGTGCTTAGTGGCTATGCTTGCGGGAACTTTTCCTTTGCGGAAACCTGGAACTTTGATGTCGCGCGCCAACTTTGTCAAAGAAACCTGCTCTGCGTCAGCTAATTCGCTAGCACCCAAAGAAATCGTCAATTGAGCTTTAGTATCTGATAGTTTTTTTACAGTAGTCTTCATAAAGACTAATTATAACAGATATCAGGCTATACCTCAAACAGGGCGTCTTCATCGCCATCATATCGACGATCTTTGACAATTGTCACGATTCGTTCAGCGCCAACTTTCTGCTCATCAGATTCCACCAAGTTTCGAACCGTATATGCGCCGCTAGCAATTTCATCCTCACCCACAAACACTGCAAACGGAATTTGCTTTTTTAGCGCCGCTTTTATCTGCTTGTCAATCTTTCTACCAGTGATATCCAGCTCTGCTCGCACGCCTTCGCTGCGCAATTTTCGCGCCAAATCGTCCGCGCCAGCCATAGATTCTTTTGACACTGGAATTATGTACACATCCGTTTTAGACGCCAATTTAGGCAACAAATTGTGTACTTCCAAAAATTGCTCCATCGTTGTCGCGCCCATACCAACGCCGACCGTAGCAATCGGTTCGACGCCAAATAGACCGACCAATCCGTCATATCGTCCGCCGCCAAACAACGCTCGGTTATTCTCTGGCGAATTGTCAAAAAGCTCAAAAACCATGCCCGTGTAATAGTCCAGTCCGCGCATCAGAGTAACATCAAACACCGCATTCGTAATGCCTTTTTGGCTAAGCAATTTCATCACTTCGCGAAGTTGCTTGACACTTTCATCTTCCATCAATTCGCTCGGCAAATCATCAACCGACTTCATACTGATCATTTTTGCTAGCTTTGGCAGACCCTCTGACGCTTGATTGCCAAAAATCTCAATCGCCTGACGCTTAAATTCTTCGGCAGGAATCTTATTTTTCCTATCAAGCAGCTTCATCATCATCGTCGAACCAACAATATCGAGCTTCAAAAATTGGCTCATCAGACGATTTATCAATTGGCGATTGTTAACTCTAACCGTAAACATTTCCTGCTTGGCACCAAAATTCATCACGCTAGCGTGACTCAACTCAATAATCTCCGCGTCCGCCGCAGCGCCATCCACGCCAAACAAATCCGCATTCAATTGCCAAAACTCACGCTCACGCCCACGTTGCGGCCGTTCATAGCGCATAAAATTAGCAATGGAATATAGCCGCGCAGGCATCGCTAATTCCTGACGCTTAGCTGCCACCATTCGAGAAATCGACGGCGTCATCTCAGGACGAATCGCCACCATTCGACCGCCACGATCTTCAAAAGCGTATGTTTGCTCGCCCGCCAATTCCTGACCCGATTTTGCCAGATAAATATCTAGCGGCTCCAGTAGCGGCGCGCCGTATTCTTCATAGCCAAAACTCTCAACCGTCTTGTGCCAAACATTAAAAATATAATTCTGCAGACGCTTTTCCTCTGGAAAATAGTCTCGCGAACCTTTGTAACTTTGTGTAGATAAACTGCTCATGTTAGCTCCATTATGTCATTATTTCTTATTTATAGCAATCAAAAACGCCGAGGCAGAACTCGGCGCATACAATCAAAAATCAGAGTCCTACCTCGGCAACACGTGTGAATGATGGGATTTAGGTAAAATCATGATACTATTATAGCACATTCTGCTGCAACCAGCAATACATCGCCACGGTAGCCGCCGCACCGACGTTTATAGAGCGGGTCGAGCCGAATTGCTCAATCGCCACAATCTGATCCGCAGCGCCAGCCATATCCGCAGAAATCCCCGGCCCTTCTTGCCCAAATACCAAAACCGCACGCTTCGGTAAACTCGTCTGCGACATATTAACACTTCCTGAGATATTATCAATAGCAATAATTTCCCTACCTTCAGCCCGCATTTTCTCAACAAACTCTTCCGTCGTCGCCAAATATGTAATGTGAAGATATTTATCCGTCATCATCGCACCGCGTTTATTCCATTGCCTGCGCCCAATCACATAAATCTGCCGCACACCAAACGCATTAGCGCTCCTGACAATTGTCCCCATATTAAAATCTCGCTCGGTATTTTCCAGCGCAATCACCAAACCGTGGTCTTCAGAATCCAACTCACTTATAATCTCCGATTCGCTCCGACCCTTAAACTTATCAATGACATTTCTTTTATCTTCCATCTCTGTTATTTTATCAAAGTTCCTGAGCAAATAACAAAAGTTGAGAGCCTTCTATTGACTTTTTTACGCAAGTGTGGTATAAATGAAAGTAGCTTTCGTTGATGAGTTGAGTAAATCCTCGTCTGAAAGTGAACTTTGACAGGCAATCGAACACAAGATGAGTTTTTATTTCTTTTTAGGAATAATTGAGAGGAATGAAATCTTATCTTGTGCTAAAGAACAGCACATATCGCAACTCCGCGGATGAGAAACACCAACCAGAAAGGTGAAAACCATGTCCACCTATGCCGTAGAGGCGATTAGTCATCTCATCAATGACGCATATTCGAGTTATCTCGAATTTAGTCGCCTCCTTCGTCAATGGGGAACTGCATCCCTGTCCCTAAAAGTTCCATCAGAGGAACGGCAGAAGTTTCGACAGATGAATCGCGATGCGATGGAGGCAATGAAGTCGATGAAGGACTATGCTGAGTCTCTGTGCCGCGAAAATTACGGCTCTTCGCTGACGCAAATCGGGGAAGAAGTTTACTCTCAGGCTCAAGTATGCATTGATGCTATTTCAGCTCGGTCTGAATGGTGCATTGAGGAACTGCCATACAGAGAGCATGCGTATAAAACTTCTGTGGACAGTTATACGAACGCACTCCTTGAGCTACTCCGAAGGGTCAAGCGTGCAGGTGACATCTTGAAGAAGTCTGATGAATTCGAGTCCGTTCGGGCTTACCAACTTTATCAGTACTACAGGTACATCTCGTAGACGCCCCGTCTCTACATGGCAGGTGATTGTTCTTTTACGATTGCCTGTCATGTAGACTCTGAACTTATGACATTAAAAATCACCCTAACTATGGGTGATTTTCTTATGGTGAAAAAATCAATTCTTGGTGCGGATGAAAGGACTTGAACCTTCACGCCGTGAGGCACATGCTCCTAAGGCATGCGTGTCTACCAATTCCACCACATCCGCATAACCTGATTATATCAAAACAAATTCTACTTATCAACTGCCCGCGCTTATGCTAAAATTAGAGTAGCATACCAAGGAGGATTGATGAATAAAGTTGCGAAATATTTGAATGAACATCTTAGTGGCGAAGTTGCGTCGCAAGATTTTGCATTAAGTCAAGTTGAGGTTGATAATGGACTTTTGGCGCGCCGACCAGAGATGATTGTTCGTGCAGCTAATATGAACGACATCAGGAAAGTGATGCGATTTTGTTCTCAATTGGCGGAGAAAGGTCATGTTTTACCTGTATTTGTTCGTGGTTGTGGCAATGACGAAACTGGCGCAGCGACGAATAAAGGCATTGCAATTGACGAAAAAACGTATATGAATCGTGTGGTTGGTATTGATCCTCGCCAACAGCTGATTCATGCTCAAGCGGGAATCTCTCTTTCGGCAATCAACGCAACTTTGTCTACTCATAAAGGCTTGGGCTTGCCGCGAACCTCATATGTGGCGGAAGAAGGCACAATTGGTGGCGCAATTAACACAGCTCCGTCTGGAATATTATCTGGCGTGCATGGCCGTTTTGCTGATGCCGTTCAGCAGCTTGAAATTGTCCTAAGTAATGGTGACGTGATTCAGACTGGGCGCATATCTCGACGCGAATTGAGTAAGAAAAAAGGATTATCGACGTTTGAGGGCGAGATTTATCGAGAGATTGACAATTTAATCTCAGATAACGCCGAGCTGATCTCGCAAATGGATCCAGCTTTGCCAGATACGGTTGGCTATAGCGGGATTTCTCGGGTGAAGCAAAAAGACGGGTCGTTTGACCTGACACCGCTGTTTATTGGTAGCCAGGGAAGTCTGGGTGTGATTTGCGAAGTTATTATGAAGGCGCAATTTATTCGTCCGGAATATTCAGTTGTTGCCGCATCATATAAAAAGTTGTCAGACGCGCAATCAGCCGTGGAATTAGCGATGAAAAATAAGGCGTCGGCGGTAGAAATAATTGACGGGCGATTCTTCCGTCAGGCTGCGGTCGTCGGCAAGGTGGTTGAGTGGGCGCCGAAAGAATGCTTTAAGGGCGCGGTGTTTTTGGCTATCTTTGATGATTTTTCCGACAGGGCGCGCAATAAAGCCGCGAAGAAATTGACTAGAAAATTGGAATCATCAGAAGCGATTGACATAAAAACTCTACATTTGGAAGAGCAGGATTTGTTCAGTTTGCATTCTGTTTTGGCTTTGGCGGAAACTCCGAGTGAGCCGCATATGATTACGCCACGCGTTTTCTCTGGTATTTTAATGGCGCCAGAAAAGATTGATAGTTTTCTTAGCGAGTTGAAGTCGCTGGAATCTAAGTATGGCGTGGATTTGCCAGTTTTTGTTGATTTTTCAAGTGATTATATTTCTTTGCATCCGACGTTTGATAGTAAAAAGGTGAGTGAGCGCCAGAAGATTCTTCAGTTGTTGGCGGAAATTTCTCAGATTGTTGATAAGTATGAAGGTTCTTTTGCGGGATTTGGCGGTGACGGAAGATTGAAGGCTAACTTTATCTATAAAAATCTGCCAGATGATGAAAAACAATTGTACGCAAAGGTGAAAAAAATCTTTGATCCAGCTGGAATTTTTAACCCAGGAATTAAAGCGGAGGCTCAGCCGAAGGAGTTGGCGGCGGAATTAAACGCGTGGTGCAAGCTTCGTAATCAAGCTTGATACTGGGTGAGAATTGGGCTATAATTGACGCGTAGCCCATGCGGATGTGGCGGAATTGGTAGACGCGCTAGCTTCAGGTGCTAGTGTACGCAAGT
>ERZ773069.775-NODE-775-length-19858-cov-6.339191_pt1 | contig 19858 bp, 18 predicted proteins | sample MGYA00580619_ERZ773069 | MGnify/ENA primary metagenome ERZ773069 (study PRJEB29015, sample SAMEA2738007) | human oral metagenome | biome: human oral; feature: human-associated habitat; material: dental | place: China | collected 2108 ...
TGATTTTGAGCTTATTACAAAAAGCGTCTCGTCAAAATTTACCCCATCAAGCGTACAATCCATATTCATAATCCAAAATAACCGAATTCCCCTGAAATTTTAATATCGCTTCCAGTTTAATTTCTTTTTCAATTTTCTCATTTTCACTAACTATTTCTATTTTTTTTAGTTCTCCTGTTACATAAGACAAATATATTTTTATCTCTCCGTTATTAAAAGAAAAAATCATATCTCGCTCGCTTACCACATTCTCATTTTTTCCAGTAAAATCTATCATCTTCAATTTCAAATTTTCCATAAATCAAAATTCCTTCTGCATAATTATTCCTATTAATTAAAATTACTATATTTTCACAAATTTTTACTCCAAAATAAATATTAAACCTTTTATCAGTAAAATAACATCCGATAATATTTTTAGAAATATCAATCTCCAAAAAATCTAATTCTTTAACTTTTATACCAGCTTCATTGTATTCTTCCCTCTTAAAATAAATATCGCCTTCTATTATATTTTCAGGAACTTCTATTTTAGATATAAATTTAGCCATTTTCAATATATTGAGAATTTCCAGCGAATTTATTCTCCCATCTTCTCCTATTAATAAATAAAAACTGTATAATTTTTTTTCATACGAAACACTTGAAAGTTCCGTTACCTTCCTATTTAAATTAATCTCCACATATTCATCAGAATTATTCTCAAATTTATCAATATTTTTTACAAATTCCAGTTTTTCTATTCTCATAAAATTCTCCATTTTTTATTTCTTTTATGATTTAATTTTTTCTGTTTTTCTATTTTTTCCAATTCTTCTAATTCTTCATTTATTTTCAAAGCTTGACTATATTTCCCCTGCTTTTCATACAATTTTACCAAACTTGTTAATGCAAGTTCCTTATGTGCAAGTTCTTTTGCTTTTAAAAGGTTATTTTCAGCCTTGCCGTAATCTCCTTTCATTTCATAAACTTCTGCTAACAGACGCAATAATCTTGCTCTTTTTTCTTCAATCCGTTTTACATTGTCTTCTGAATGTGAAAATAATTTTTCCGATTCTTTTAATAACCATTCTTCAGCTTTGCCATAATCTTTTTTCGACATATAAAGTTCCCCTAAAAGTCTTTCTGCATTCGGATATTTTTCATTAACAAGCTCCTTGTAGAGTTTTTCAGCTTCATCAAAGTAATCGTGCCTCTGATAATAAAAAGCCAAAGCATTTTTTACCTCAATATTTTTATTTAAATTTCTTTTAAATGCTTCCACCACTTCGCTATTAATTTCTTTCCTTTCTCCATATACCCACACTCTAAACAAGGTATCTTCCCTATAATCTCCCTGATCCATTGCTTTTATATAATATTTTCTTGCATTCATTTCATCTCTCTGATTAGCATAAATATGTCCTGCAAATGCGCTTGCTTCCTTCACTCCTCTGTCCGAGCCTTTTCTTGCCCATTTGAGTGCCTTTTCATTTTCCCCTCTCGCACTATAGTTTCTTGCTAGATAATAATCTGCTATTGGAATATCCTTTTCCACACTTTTAAAATACACTACCCCAATTCGTAAATATTTTTCCTGAACTTCTAGCCCCTTTTGCAAAATTTTTTCTTTTTCTGCCATTGTCGGATTCTTCTTCATTTCAGCAATTTCCGTTTTTGCTTTTTTTAAAGCTCCTTTTTCCTCCTCCGAGAAGGGAATATGCCCACTACAGCTCACTAAAAATAATACACTTACCAAAATTAAAATTATCTTTTTCATAACTTACCCTTTCTATATTTTTTCAGTATTAACAAAATTTATATTTTAAATTTTATACAGTAATATTATACCCTATTTTTTATTTACATTTCTTTTTTAAAATATAATTTTAACAACAAAACAAATTCTTTATTGTCATACAAAAAAGACTGAAAAAATTCCAGTCTTTAATTAAATATTTCTATACCAATCTTTCATCCTATTTTACTATTAAGAATTTCTATAAATTTATGATTAAATTCGTTTTTTGTTATAATACTTATATTACTTAGTTCAATAAATGATGTATTTCTTTACAAAAAAAATTATTATTTCTTTAAAAAAATATAAATCATTACAATTAACAAAAGATGTAATGGATAAAAACTGTAAAACATATATTTTGTAATTTTATTATGAATACCTTGCTTTCTATTATAGAGCCATATAAAAACTAATGAAAATATTGCAAATGATTGTACTGGTGCATATATTTTATTTCCAAAAAGATAAAAAGAAAAATCATATCTTGGTATAAGAAAAATATTTATCCATGCTAACAAGATAATTTGAACTACAAAATTCCACCATTTTCTATTTCTAAAAAAATTATTAACTATTCTAAATTTTTTTAAATTAATTTTTATTAATCTTAATTGACTTCAATTTTAAATAATTCTTTTGCAAAATCAACTGCTGAACCATCTGCCACAAGCACTTCCTTTAAAATTCCATTTACAGTAGATTTTACATCATTGTCAATTCCCATTGTGTTAATTTTTGCAAGAATTTGACCCTTTTTTACTGAAGTTCCACTTTTTGAACTTATTAGCTTTATTTTGCCCACGTTACTTGATTTAACAATTTCTTCAACTGGCAATACAGCTTTGATATTTTTTTTCTCTTTTATAATTTTAGGTGATGTTGCTGCAGTATTTACAATTTTTGTATTTTCAGAATTTGTTAAAGTAAGTTTTATTTTTCCATACCTTACTTTTAATTCTGCTATATCTTCTTTTTTCAGAACTTTCATCAATTCTTGAATATCCTTAAGTTCCATAAGTCCTCCTTATTTTTTTATCAAATATTTATTTCAATAAATTTTTTATAATTTTTTTAAATTTCCATATATAATTTTATCATATTATAAGCATTTTTTCAATTTTTTCTTTTTTAAAAATAAATAAAAATTGTTGCAAATAAATGAAAAAAGGTATAAAATATATCCAAATCTTTTTTATAAAAATAAATTATATGTTTTAAAGTTTTGGAAAGGGAAATAAATAATGGTTATTGGACTTACAGGTGGGATTGGAACAGGGAAAAGTACTGTTAGCCAAATTTTGAAGGATAGAGGATTTACTGTGATTGATTTGGATGTGATTTCACATGAAGTTGTTAAATTTCCGTCAGTTGTGGAAAAAATTATAAAAAATTTTGGAAGAGAAGTTTTGGTAGATAATGAAGCTGAAAATTATATTGTTTCACGTAAAAAGCTTGGAAAAATTATTTTTTCCGATAAAGAAAAAAGGTTTGCTTTAAATTCCATTATGCATCCTGAAATTTTGAGAGTTATGCGTAAAAAAATTTTAGAATGTAAATTAAAAAAAGAAAAAGACGAAAAGGGAAAAAATAAAATCATTTTTGTAGAAATTCAGCTGCTTTTTGAAGTTCAATGGGAAAAGGAATTTGATTATATTTTGCTAGTTGCTGCAAAAAGGGACATGCAAGTTAAGCGTATTTTGGGAAGGGATAAACGGAGTGAAAAAGAGGCTTGGGATATTATAAATTCACAGATGTCCTTGGATGAAAAAAGGGGAAAAAGTGATTTTGTCATTGAAAATGATGGAAATATAGATGATTTAAATAGAGAAGTTGATAAATTTTTAAAAATTTTAGAACAACAGCAATTTCAAAAAATTAAAATACATGAGAGGTAAAAAAATGAAAAAAATATTTTTAATATTGGGAGTATTTCTGATAGCATTTATTGCATGGCTTTCTATACCATTTAATATTCTTGTAATAGGAGTGGATGCTTATGCTAATCAGCCTACAGAAGGATCTAGAAGTGATGGACTTATTGTTATAAGGGTTGTTCCATACTTGGCACAGGTGAAAATGATTTCGATTCCACGTGATACTTATGCAGAAATTCCTTGTGAAAATTATAAGCAGGATAAAATAACACATTCACACCATTTTGGAGGAGTTCAATGTACTATTGATGCTGTGGAAAATTTACTTGATACTAAAATTAATTATCATGTAAGATTTCGATTTGAAGATGTTATGAACATAACAACTTTGATTGGTGGAGTTGACGTTGTTTCAAATCATACATTTAATCAAGATTATTTCGATCAGGAAGTATTTCACTTTAATCAAGGGCAAGTTTATAATTTACAAGGAAGAATGGCTCTTGCATATACAAGACATAGAAAAAGTGACACAGCTTTTAAACGTGATGAACGACAAAGACAGGTTATTCAAGGAATTGCCAAAAAATTAGTTGCACCATCTGGATGGAAATATGTACCGCAAGTATATAATTATTCAAAACAGCATATGGATATTGCAGTAAATCCAATTAAAGTATTGTCAGTATTGCCAGCATTTCTTATGCATCAGTCAAATATTGATCAGTATGAAATTACTGGAGATGGAAAGATGATAAATGGAATTTGGTATTTTATGCCTGATGAGGCATCGCTGGAACAAGCAAGGGAAGAATTTAAAAATTAAAACAAAGAGGTGAAATATGGAAATAAATAAGTCAGAATTTGTAAAATCGGCAGTTATGGAAAAGGATTATCCAAAATTTAACACCGTTGTGGAGTTTTCATTTATCGGAAGATCAAATGTTGGAAAGTCTTCGCTTATAAATTCTCTTACAAAGAGAAAAAATCTTGCAAGAACAAGTAAAACTCCAGGAAGAACACAGCTTATAAATTATTTTTTGATAAATAATGCAATTCATTTTGTAGATTTGCCAGGATATGGATTTGCGAAAGTTCCTGATGCAGTAAAGAAAAACTGGGGAAAAACAATTGAAGGCTATCTTATGTCAGATCGTGAAAAAGTTGTATTCCTTTTGCTGGATTTGCGTAGAATCCCAACGGGCGAAGATATGGAAATGTTAAAGTGGCTGGAACATTTTGGAATTGAATATTATATAATTTTTACAAAGGCTGATAAATTGTCTAATAATGAAAAATTTAAGCAGTTAAAGGAAATTAAGAAAAAACTTGTGTTTAAAAATGAAGATGTATTTTTTTATTCTTCCTTAAAAAATACTGGAAGAAAAGAATTGCTTGATTTTATTGGAGAAAGAGTTAATGAAAAAAAATAAAAATTTCTATTGATTTTCAAATTAATTTTCAAAAAAGCAAAAGTTATTTTAACAAGGGGTCAAAGCCCCTTGTAATTAAATAAGTAAATAAAATAGTTTTTTTAAACTGTGTCTTTTAAGGGATTTTAAGTCCCTTATTTTTATTATGATTAAGTAATCTCCATAAATATTCAAATCTATTTTAAATTAGACTGCTAAAAATTTTATGAATTTAATTTTTTATTAATCAGAATTTATAATGAATCTGTAACATCAATGGAAAATATTAGGGATAGCAATTTTTCAAAAGTTTTTTAACAAATTGTCGCCAAATAAAAAATTACTGTTTTTTTCGATAATTTAGGGCTTCTAATAAATGCTCTTTTTTTATATTTTCCTGCCCATCTAAATCTGCTATTGTTCTTGAAATTTTTAGTATTTTGTCGAACATTCTGACTGACAATTTTAGATTGTCGATGGCGGCTTTCATAATTTCTTGACTTTCCTTGTCAATTTTGCAATATTTGTTTAATTGCTTTTTGTTCATATCCCTGTTTAGCGTATTTGAATTAAATCGCTGTTTTTGGATCTCTCTGGCTTTTATTACTCTTTTTTGGATGTCTTTTGATTTTTCTGAAAGAGATTCATCAAAAATTTCATCTTTTTTTAGCTGATGCATTTCAACGTAAAGATCCATTCGGTCAAGAAGAGGTCCTGAAAATTTTTTTTGATAACGTTTTATTTCTTTCAGACTGTCGGTGCATAGCGGATTATCGGGAAAGTAGCCGCTTGGAGTTGGATTTGAAGCCGTTATCGTGATATTTTTTACAGGATAAGTTACACTGAAATTTGCTCTGGAAATGACGATTTTTCCATCTTCCAGAGGCTGCCGTAGCGCTTCTAGCGTTTTTCCCTCAAATTCTCCAATTTCATCTAGAAAAAATACTCCGTTTAGTGCTAATGTTATTTCTCCGACTCTGTTTGCACCGCCTACAAGTGCCACTTGCGTTGCTGAATAATGGGGTGCTCTGAATGGTCTTTTGCGGATTATTGGTTCTTTTTGGCTAAGCATTCCTGAAATGCTGTAAATTTTGGTTGTTTCGATTATTTCTTCTTCTAGCATGTCAGGCAAAATTGTATTAAATCTTTTAGCAAGCATTGATTTACCTGAACCTGGGTCGCCTATTAAAAACACGTTGTGTCCACCGGCTGCTGCGATTTCTAAAGCCCTTTTTGCCATAAGCTGCCCTTTTACATCTGAAAAATCAATGGCTTCTTCTGGCTTATTATCCGTTTCAATTTTTGAAGTATCCATTCCAACGGCTTTTTTGCATAAAGTTTCCACATCAATTTTTCCATCTAGAAAGTCCAGAAGTTCGCTAATTTCATCAACGGGAATAATTTCTGCTCCTGAAATCAGCTTTGCTTCGTTATAGTTTTCCATTGGAACGATAACTCCTTTAAAGTCAGTTTCCTTTGCTAAGATTGTGGCATTTATTGCTCCATTTATTGATTTTATTTTTCCATTTAGGGAAATTTCTCCCAAAATTAGGTATTTTTTTAATATTTCTATATTTGAAATATGTCCTGTGTTGGCAAGGATGCCTAAAAATATGCTTAAATCAAAATGGCTTCCTTTTTTTTTAATATTTGCAGGCGATAAATTTACTAGCACACGCCTGACTGGGAACTCAAATCCCACATTTTTAAAGCAGCTTCTAATTCGCTCCTTACTTTCTGAAATGGCTTGATCTCCCATTCCAACTATATTAAAAACAGGCAGTCCTCTGGAAAGGTCAACTTCCACCTCTACAACATAGGTATCGACTCCCAAATAACTGCAGCTAAATAAACTTATTGCCATAACTCCCACCCTTTAATTTTTTGTTAATAATTAATTATAACATTTTTTAATAAAAAATGCAATATGAAAATAAAAAAGAGAAAATCTATAAAAAGACTTTCTCCCAAAAGTATATATAATAGGCAATTTTAATAATTCTGTAAAGTTTTGTCTATTGTTTAAAGATTTATTTTAGGTATGCGTTTAACATCCATAAATCTTTTTCATAAGTGCTGATATATTCATCAACCATTGCAGATGTTCCATAATCATTTTCTGAATCTGCAGTTTCTTTAACTTCTTTTACTAATTTTAACATTGCTTCAAATTCTTTTTTAACGTCAGCAACTGCATCAGCAATAGATATTTCTTTGTTTTCAGCTTCTTTAATAGTAGTAACTGCTAAGTAATCTTTTAGTGTTCCTAAAGGACGACCACCAATTGAAAGGATTCTTTCAGCTACATCATCAATTTGTTCATTTAATGCATCATAGTATTCTTCCAATTTTGCATGAACAGAAAAGAAACCTGCACCAACAATATTCCAGTGGTAATTTTGAACTTTTCTGTATAATACGTTTAAGTTTGCTAAATAAAGATTTAATTTTTCAATTGTTTTTGACATATTTATCACTCCCTAAATTATAATTTGTATTTCTATCTCAAATACATTTTGATTATATCAAAAATAATATAAATTGTCAACAAATATTTTATAATTATTTTATAAATATAATTATTACAATTTTGAAACAAAAATTGTTATAGATATCATAGATTGTATAATATATTGCGACAAACTAAAAAAATATTTTTTTTCATAATATAATCTCTTGAGAAGTTTTGAAATAATAGAAAAAAAGTGTATATCAAGAAAATATTCATGTAAAGAAAAATTTGAGAGAAACTAAAATAAAATGTACCTAACTTTTTATGTCAGCATTCATGATTAAGTTCTGCTTTAAAAATTAACAACATGGAGGATTTTTAAGTAAAGTTGTAGTTACTAATAAAAATATTATTTAATACCCTTGTGTATAAAAACTAAACTTCAAATATTGAAAACAATTTTACTATAATTCAATTATAGAGTGTTACGGTGGTACTCAGAAATAAAAAAAATATTAAAAAATTTTGAGTTAAAATTATTTTTCTTTAATTTTTAGAGCAATTAAGGTATAATAACCGTAGAATAACTATAACTTTGAAGTTTAAATTTATTTTTGGAGGCAAATATGAAAAAAACAGTTTTAAGTTTATTTGTATTACTAAGTTTATCAACTTTTACAGAAAAAAAATATCAAGTGGAAGTAGAACCAGCAGTAAAACTTAACCAAAGTATTCTTTCAGATTACAATTCTCAAATTGAAAAGGAAGTTGGCAGAATTTATTCAAAAGAGGAAATGTTTGGAATGATGAATAAAATGATGAATGGAGTTTTTGCTGGAAGTCAAAAAGATGGGTCAAATCAGATGAAAGAAATGATGGGTTCTTTTTTTGGAGAAGATTATTTTTCTAAAATGATAGATATGATGTATAAATATTACAAGATTGATATAGAAAAAATAGATTATATCAATGGAGAGAAAGCATATGTAAAAGTTAAATTGGGATTTCCTGTAAATACAGATGAAATGAGCATAGACAAAATGTTTGAAAAATCTGGAGAAATGACTAAAAAAATGAATGAATCTTTTAAGAAAAAAACAGGAAAAACAATGGAAGAATATCAAAAATCAATTTCACAAAATGATGAAAAAGCTATGAAAAAATATTTTAAAACAATAGGCGAAATTCAATTAGAAATGATGGATCAAGAATTAGAACGAATTACAAAAAATGGAAAATATATGGGAAGAAAAGAAATTTTGGAAGCTAATAAAAAGAATGGGAAATGGGTGATTGAGAATCCTGATTTTGGATATTAGTAGATTGAAATAGATTATTTTTAACTACAAGTTTGTTTGTTGAATAGGTTTATGGGAAATTAGGAAAAAACAGGAGTAAAATTGAAAAAGGTTGTGAAGTTGAAGAAGTAAATTAGTGGTAATGCAATAGTCTAGGGAAGGAGGAAATTCATGATAATAAAATTTAAAAATTTAGGTCCTATTGAAAATGGAGAGATAAATTTTAATGATTTAAAAGGAATTAATTTGATAATTGGGAAGAATAATACTGGGAAGACTTATTTGAGTAATTTGTTGTATAGTTATTTTAAAGTAAGACAAAGACAAGAGCTAAAAATGAAAGAAGTATTTAATATCAATTTTAAAAAAGAACTATCAAATTTAGATTATGAAACAATAAAACATTATTTTGAAAAGAAATATGAAAGTGAAATAAAAAATATTCTTCCTCAAATTTTTCATACATCAAAAGATATTTTTAAAGATTTCGAAATAGAAGTGGATTTAAGTGATGAAATTTTAGAATTTAAAAAATTAGACGACTATACTATAATATGTTTTAGGGAAATGAAAAAGACTATTAAATTGAAAAAAATGCAAAATAAAATAGAATATATTATGGAAGATTATGATGAAAATAAAGGGAAAAGATATACAACATATAAAGCAAAGATTCAAGAAGAAGATGCAAAACAATTTATATTTGGGTATTTTTTACATATAAAATTTTTTCAAAAAATTTATAAATTTCACTCTTTTCCTGCTGAAAGAAGTGGTGCAGTATTATTTTATAAACAGTTATTAGAAGAGAGAAGCAATATTTTAAGAGAACTAGAAATGGGAAACGATGAAAGTATTGGAAAAATTTCTAGATATTCTGAACCTGTAAATGATTATGTAAAGTTTTTAAATTCTATTTCTGATCGTTCAAAAGCGATGAATGAATTAGAGATTTATAAAAATTTAGATGAAAGATTAAAAGAAATATTAGGTGGAGAAGTAATAATTGATACAGAAGACAACATAATGTTTAAAATAAATGGGGATAAGATAAGAGATATAGGAATGGTTTCTTCAACAGTAAAGACATTGGCAGGTTTTTATTTGTATTTGAAATATTTTGCAATGGAAGGAGATATAGTTTTTATTGATGAAATTGAATTAAATTTACATCCTGAAAATCAGAGAAAAATAATGAAACTTATAAATTATTTGTCAAAACAAGGAATAAAATTTATTATTAGTACACATAGTCCAATTATAACTGAAGAAATTGATAATATGCTCTTGTTTGAAAAAGTTAAGGATAAAATTAATAGTGAAGAAATGAAAGAATATGGAATTAATAGTGAATATGGATTAAAAACTAGCGATATTAATGTATTTCATTTACACAACAAAACTGTTGAAAAAATTAAAGAAAAAAATGGAGAATTTGAAATAGAAACATTTAATACTGTGCTTGAAGAAACAGATAACCTTTATCAGACTTTGCTGTTTTATGCGGAGGGAAAATGATATTTGAGAATAATAATTTTTTTGATTATTGTAAAACTGCATTGCATAAAAATTTTTTTACTGTATCTGAAAATAATCATGTAAAAATAAAAGAATCTAAAGATGATGCAAAATTAAAAGAAGTAAAAGTATATTTTGATAAAGAACATTATAGAGTGCTTCAAATAACTTTTGATATTAATAATTTGGAAAAAAGTGAAAACATAATTAATATTTTTCCCTACTTTAATGGTGAAATATGTAAATCCGTAGATTCAGTAATTTTAGTACAAGAAGTAAATGCTCAAAATTATTATCTTTTCCACATCGAATTAAAATCGAAAAGACCTGATGATACAGAAATATTTAAAAAATATATTTCTTCTATTAAAATGTTAAATTTTATTTTGGATATATTATACTTGAAATATAAAGAAAAAAGTAGAAATTTTAAATTTCCTGAAAACATAGTAAATATGCCAGTTCTATTTTTTTCAGAACATAATAAAAAATTAAAGAGCCAGGAAAATAAAGAAACGAAATTATTAGAAAAGGAATTTTCAAGTAATAAGTATATTGATTTTGAAAATGAATATTGTTATTATTTTTGTAATTTTATGGGAAGTAGCAAAGGGGTAATTCAGCTTAGGGAAATGTGTAGTAAAGGTAAAAATATGGGGATGTCATTATCAGAGGTTAAATTTTTTGAGAAATAAAGAGAGAAGGTAATTCAATTAATGGAAGCAAGAAAAATTAAATTATTGGAATTTATTGGAAATGGGAAAAAGACATTTAATATACCTGTTTATCAAAGAAATTATGATTGGAAAGAAGAACAATGTCGAAAATTATTTGAAGATATACAAAATATAGTAAAATCTGATTATGAAATTGAACATTTTTTAGGAACTGTAGTATTTGTTTCATCTAAGTCAGAAATGAATTTTAATGAATATGTACTAATAGATGGACAACAGAGAATAACATCAATAATGTTATTATTAAAAGTGTTACACGAGAAAGTAACAGATGAAAATGATAAAGAAGAAATTTGGGAAGAGTATTTAATTAATAAAAGAGCACCAGAAGAAAATTTAAGAATACGTTTGAAACCAGTTGAAAGTGATGGAATGCCCTATAAAAAATTGATAGAGGAAAATGATATTTCTTTAACTAGTAATGTTTGTAAAAATTATAGATTATTTGAAAAATTAATACAGGAAAGTAATTACTCTGCAGAAGAAATTTATAAAGCTCTTGGAAAAATAGAATTAGTATATATCCAATTGGAAAAAGGAAAAAAATCGGAAAATCCTCAAATGATATTTGAAAGTTTAAATTCAACAGGATTGTCATTAACTCAAGGAGATTTAATTAGAAATTATTTATTAATGAATCATGAATATGAAAAGCAAAAAATGTTATATAAGAATTTTTGGTTGGAAATAGAAAAAAGAATAACTAATGAAAAAATATCAGATTTTGTAAGAGATTATTTAACTATGAAAAATGGTTCGATTTCAAATAAAGATAAGGTTTATGATGATTTTAAGAAGTATATAAAACAGAATAATGAAAATATGGATGAAGAAGGAATTTTGGAGGAATTAAAAACCTATTCAGAGTATTATAGTTGGTTTTTAAATGGAAATTCTCCAAATAATAAAATAAACGAAAAGTTATCAGAGTTTAGATATTTAAGAAATACAACAGTTTATCCATTAATATTATCAGTATTTGAAGATACTTATTCATATAAAAATATAAATGAAAATGAACTTTTAGACATTTTAAATTTATTAATTTCATATATTTTTAGAAGATCCGTTTGTGGATATACTACAAATTCATTAAATAAAGTATTTGCTTCAATAGTAGTTTTATTAAAAAGTAAAGATATATATAAACAAATTGAGAAAGGTCTAATGAATAAATCTTTTCCTGGAGATGAAGAATTTAGAGCAGAATTTATAAAATGTAATTTTTATAAAAAAGGTACAGAATTTTGTAAGTATACATTAAAATTATTAGAAGCTTTTGAAAATAAAGAACAAACTGATATGGAAAATATAACTATAGAACATATAATGCCTCAAACTTTAAATTCTGAATGGCGAATAGAATTAGGGAGTAAGTTTGAACAGATACATTCTGAGTACATAAATACAATAGGAAATTTAACCTTAACTGGCTATAATCCTGAATTGTCAAATAAAAATTTTGAGTTAAAAAAAAGGTATTATGAAGAATCTAATATCAAGATGAGTAGAGAAATTGCAAATTATGATAAATGGAAAGATACAGAAATAAAAGATAGAGCAGAACAATTATTTGAAAAAGCAAAAAGAATCTGGAAGTTACCTCAAGGTTATGATAATAAAAATATAGATAATTTGGAATACGGGAAAAATTATTTGCTAGGTTCAAATATAAATATAACAGGTAAAAAGCCAAGCAAACTAATAATTTCAGGTAAAGAATATTCTATAAAATCATGGAAAGAATTAATTGAAAAGTTATGTTTAGAATTGTATGAATTAGAACCAAGAATATTAAGGGAATTAATATATAATCCAAGTTTTAAAGGGAAAGAAAAAGATATTGTGACACAAAATAAAGAAAAATTAAGAGCCCCAGTAAAAATAGATGAGGATTTGTATATAGAAAGTAATTTAAATTCAAACGCTATTTTAAATTACGCAAATATGATTGCAACAGAGTACGAGTTAGAAGAAGAAATATTTTTTGTATTAAGAAAATAGAAAAATTTAATCAAAAAAATTTTTTGAAAATAAAATATCAAAGAAAAAATCATAAAACAAAAATAATTGTCAAAAATTCCAAAATATAGTACAATTATTAAGTAAAAAATATATAATGATTTAAATTTCAAATAATCATTATGTTTATTAATAATTTAGAAGGAGAAATTATGAAGTGGCTTGAGATTGCAGTAATTGTATTATGTACTGTTAAAACAGTAGAATTTAGTTACAGATTTATAAAATGGATAAAAAAATAAAATTTATAAATACTGAAAAAATGAAGGAGAAAAATAATGATTAAGGAATATAATCCTAATGAAATTGAGAAAAAATGGCAAGACAAATGGGCTGAAAAAGATGTTTTTAAGTCTGAAAATAAAGCCGATGGGAAAGAGAATTATTATGTGCTTGAGATGTTTGCGTATCCGTCAGGGAAATTGCATGTTGGGCATTTGAGAAATTATGCGATTGGTGATGCGATTGCTAGATATAAGAAAATGAAAGGGTTTAATGTGTTGCATCCGTTTGGATGGGATAGTTTTGGGTTACCTGCGGAAAATGCGGCGATTGACCATGGGGCTCATCCTGGGAAATGGACTAAAGCGAACATTGACAATATGAGAAGACAGTTGAAACTTATGGGTCTTTCTTATGATTGGGATAGAGAACTTAGCACTTACACTCCAGAGTATTACAAATGGAATCAAAAATTTTTTATTGAAATGTATAAAAAAGGATTGGTTTACAAGAAAAAATCTTTTGTAAACTGGTGTCCTGAGTGTAATACGGTTTTGGCGAATGAGCAAGTTGAAGATGGAAAATGCTGGAGACATAGTAAAACTGATGTTATTCAAAAGGAATTATCACAATGGTATTTTAAAATTACGGAATATGCAGAAGAATTGCTGCAAGGGCATGAAGAACTTAGAGGACATTGGCCTGAACAAGTATTGACTATGCAAAAAAACTGGATTGGAAAATCGACTGGGTCTGAAGTTGACTTTATTTTAGATTACAAATTTGAAAATAATGGAAATTCACATTTGAAATTGAATGACAAGGGAGAAGTTGTAATTTCTGTGTTTACAACAAGACCTGATACGCTTTATGGAGTTACTTATGCAACTGTTGCACCAGAACATCCGTTAGTTGAGGAAGTTATTTTGAAGGAAAATCCTAGTATTAGAGAAAAAGTTGAAACGATGAGAAATGAGGATAAAATTGCTCGTACAGCGGAAGATAAGGAAAAAGAAGGAGTATTTTCTGGACTTTATGTGATTAATCCTGTGAATGGTGAAAAAGTTCAGTTGTGGGTTGCAAATTATGTGTTGATGGATTATGGAACAGGAGCTGTAATGGCGGTACCTGCACATGATGAAAGAGATTTTCAGTTTGCTAAGAAATATAACTTGGATTTGAAAATTGTTGTAAATCCTGTTGATAAAAATGGAAATTTAGAAGAAGTTTCTGTTGAAAAAATGGAAAATGCATTGACAGTTCCAGGATTATTGGTAAATTCAGAAGAATTTAATGGATTAAATAGTAATGAAGCAAAAGAGAAAATTACTGAAAAATTGGAAAAAATTGGGCTTGGTAAGAAAACGGTAAATTATAGACTTCATGACTGGTTGATTAGTAGACAAAGATATTGGGGAACTCCGATTCCTGTGATTTATGATGAAGATGGGAATATTTACTTGGAAGAAGAAGAAAACTTGCCTGTGAAACTGCCTGCTGATATTGAATTTAATGGGAAAGGAAATCCGCTTGAAACTTCGGAAGAGTTTAAGAATGTGATTTTGCCGAATGGAAAAAAAGGTAGAAGAGAAACTGATACGATGGATACTTTCGTTGACTCATCTTGGTACTATTTGAGATATTTGGATTCTCACAATGCAGAAAAACCATTTGAAAAAGCGGACGCAGATGTTTGGACACCTGTAAATCAATATATTGGTGGAATTGAGCATGCGGTAATGCACTTGCTTTATGCTAGATTTTTCCATAAATCACTTAGAGATTTGGGATACGTTGACACAAATGAGCCATTTAAAAAATTGTTGACGCAAGGAATGGTTTTAGGGCCTTCATTCTATTCACAAAATGAAAGAAGATATTTGTTCCCAAGAGAAGCTGAATTTAAAGACGGGAAAGCGTTTTCGATTGAAACAGGGGAAGAATTAGTTACAAAAGTAGAAAAAATGAGTAAATCGAAAAATAATGGAGTAGATCCCGAAGAAATCGTGAAAGAATACGGAGCTGACTCTTCAAGAGTGTTCACATTATTTGCTGCACCGCCTGAAAAAGAATTAGAATGGAACATGAACGGACTTGCAGGAGCATACAGATTTATAAATAGATTGTATTTATTGGTTTCTGGAACTGCAGAATTTTCTGACCACAATGCGAAATCAGAAAATCGTTATGGAGTTGAATTAAAAAATAGAAATCAAAAAGATGAAGAAATTCAAAAGAAATTGCATCAAACAGTGAAAAAAGTTACAGAAAGTATCGAAGATGATTTTCACTTTAATACTGCGATTGCAGCTGTTATGGAATTATTAAACGATATGACGACTTACAAGCAAGAAGTGATTGACAAAGACAATATTTCTTCAGAAAGTAAAAAAATCTGGCGTGAAGTATTGGAAAAAACAATTTTATTAATCGCACCGTTTGCACCGCATGTAGCTGATGAATTGTGGGCTTATTTAGGAAATAAAACATTTACTTTTGAAGAAGAATGGCCAAAATATGACGAAGAATTGACAAAAGACCATACTTTCAATTTGGTAATCCAAGTAAACGGAAAAGTGAGAGATATGGTTTCGGCTCAAATCGGAATTTCAAAAGATGACGCTGAAAAACTTGCGCTGGAATCAGAAAAAGCTAAGAAATTTATTGATGGAAAAGAAATTGTGAAAGTGATTGTTGTACCAAATAAATTGGTTAATGTTGTTGTGAAAGGGTAGAATATATTTTTAAATAGAAGGGGGAGTTTGAAATATTAGGGAGGTTAAAGGTTTTTTATAGTGAAAAATAAAAGGGAGGAAGAAAATAAAATATGAATTTGATAAGCCTTTTTTCAGGAGCTGGAGGTTTAGATTTAGGATTTGAAAAAGCAGGATTTGATATTTTAGCAGCTAATGAGTATGATAAGACAATATGGGAGACATACGAAAAAAATCATAAAGCACATTTGATAAAAAAAGATATTGCAAAAGTTTCTTTAGATGAATTTCCTAGCAATATAGAAGGAATTATAGGAGGACCGCCTTGTCAATCTTGGAGTGTGGGAGGTTCATTAAGAGGAATTGATGACCCTAGAGGAAAACTGTTTTACGAATATATACGAATTTTAAAAGATAAAAAGCCATTATTTTTTTTAGCAGAAAATGTAAGTGGAATGATGGCAAAAAGGCATAATAAAGCAGTTAAGGAAATAATAGGAAAATTTGAAAAAATAGGATATAATGTTCAAATATTTCAAGTAAATGCTAGTGATTATGGGGTGGCACAGGATAGAAAAAGGGTTTTTTATATTGGATTCAAAAAGGAATTAGAAGTAAATTTTGAATTTCCGAAACCTTATGATTTTAAATTGACTTTAAAGGATGTAATATATGATTTAAAAGAAACGCCAATAAAAGCCTTGGAAAAAAATAAAGCGAATAAGGAAAAATGTATTTATCCTAATCATGAATATTATTTAGGATCATATTCTACAATTTTTATGAGTAGAAATAGGGTGCGGCAATGGGATGAACAAGCTTTTACTGTTCAAGCTTCTGGAAGACAATGTCAATTACATCCACAAGCACCTGTAATGCCTAAAATAGAGAAAGATAAAAATATTTTTGCTAAAGGCTACGAACACTTGTATAGAAGATTGACAGTTAGAGAGTGTGCTAGGATACAAGGATTTCCAGATGATTTTTTATTTTATTATGATAATATAAATGATGGTTATAAAATGATTGGAAATGCTGTACCTATTAATCTTGCTTATGAAATTGCTAAAAGGATAAGAGAAGCATTGGAAAAGAAAGAGGGAAGTAAAATTAATGAGTAGTAAAAGCAATAATCAGGGAAGAGCATATGAATATATATTTTTAAATGTTTTATTTGATGAAATATCTAAAATTAGGGAAGTTTGGATTGAGAAGAATAGTAGTTTTTCAGCTTCTGAAAAAGCTTGGGAAACTTTATCAGAAGAAGAAAAAGAAATATATAAGTTAAGTGCTTTAACAGGAGTAAATACTGTTTTAGATTTAGAACCATTAATTCTTGAAAAAAATAATGATACATTGAATCTAAAAATTCAAGCTGATGATAACGGAAAAAAAGGGGATGTAAGGGATATAATAATTATGAGAGAAAATATTAATTGGGAAATAGGGTTAAGTTTAAAACATAATCATTTTGCTGTAAAGCACAGCAGATTATCTAAAAAATTAGATTTTGGAAAAAAATGGTACAATATTTCTTGTTCAGAAGAATACTGGAAAAAAGTGAAACCAATTTTTGATTTTTTAGAAGAAGAAAAAAGAAAGAAAACTCTTTGGAAAGAAATACTAAATAAAGATAAGGATGTATATTTTCCATTGTTAGAAGCTTTTAAAATAGAAATTTTAAAACAAAATAAAGAAGAAATTGGATTATTAGAAAATATGTTAAAATACTTATTAGGAAAGTTTGATTTTTATAAAGTTATTAGTATCGATACTAAAAGAATTACAAGAGTGCAAAGTTATAACTTATATGGTACATTAAATCAAGAAGGGGTACATAAAAAAAGAAAAATAGAAATACCGATTGTTCTTTTACCGAATAGAATAGTTAGTCTGGATTTTAAACCAGGTAGTCTAAATACTTTGGAACTGTATTTAAATAATGGTTGGCAATTTACATTTAGAATACATAATGCTTCTTCTAAAGTGGAAACAAGTTTAAAATTTGATATTCAAATTGTAGGAATGCCAACTTCAATAATTTCAATAGATTCTAAATGGAAAATGTAAAATAAAAAGAATAAAAACAAAAAAAGATAAGAGGTAATATTAAAATGGCTAAAATAGCAGTAACTAGAGTGACAGGAAATTTAGGTGGCATGGTTTCAAGATTATGTAAAGAAAATGGAATAGAAGTTAGAAACTTGGCTAGAAATAAAGAGAAGGCTGAAAAAATGGGATTTTCTAATGTTTTTAAATCAAATTATGATAAATCGGAGGACACTATAAAATCATTGGAAGGAATTGATGTGCTTTTTATGGTGTCGGGTTCAGAAAATCCTAATCGTATTCAGCAGCATAAGGATTTTATTGATGCGGCTAAAATGGCAAAAGTTTCGCACATTATTTATCTTTCCTTTTACAATGCTTCAAAAAATTCTGTATTCACGTTGGCTAGGGATCATTTTGCAACAGAAGAGTATATTAAGGAAAATGATTTCAAATATACATTTTTGAGGGATAATTTTTATGCGGATTTCTTTGTAAATCTATGTAGAGAATATGGAGAAATAAAAGGGCCTGCTGGGAATGGAAAGGTTTCTGTTGTGGTGCGTTCAGATGTTTCGGAAGTTGCTGCAAAAATTTTGGAAAATCCAACAAAATGGGAAAATCAGACTTTGAATATGACGGGGCCTGAGGAATTGACAATGAATGAAATTGTAAAAATTGTGAGTGAACATTTTGGCAAAGAAATTAAGTATACTAATGAAACTGTGGAAAAAGCTTATGAAAGCCGTAAAATCTGGAAAGCTGAACAATGGGAATACGATTCGTGGGTTTCGACTTATACTGCAATTGCTCAAGGTGAACAATCGGGGATTTCTTGTGATATTGAAAAAGTATTGGGACGTAGAGCGACTTCGCTTTCTGAGTATTTGAAGAACTTGTAAAAAAATATTGAAAATTCTAATAAAGTTAGTTTCATTAACTAAATTTGGAGAGAGTGTAAATTTTTTGTGTAAATAAAATAAAAAATCCTTATGTTACTGGATTTGTCTAGAGATTCATACAAAATTTGAACACTCTCTATTTTGAAACTTTTGAGGTGGTTTTACAATGATTGACAAACTAAAAGAATTAGAGAATCTTGAGAATAAGTATAAGGAAATTGGAAGAATAAATTCGGAGATAGAATCAATAATTGCAAATATAAAAAATGAGGCTGGAATAAGCAGGGAAAAGGAACTCTTGGAAGAGAATGAAAAGCTGGCGAAGGATTTAAAGGCATTTCATGAAAAGATGAAAATTAGGGAAGAGGAAATTGGAAGGCTTAAAAATAGTAATGCGGTGCTGATTGAGGAATTGAAGGAAGCGAAAAAGGTTAGGAAAAATGGTGAGATTGATAAGTTTCAGAATATTTTGGCTGAGAAGATGAATGTGGAATTGGAAAGTGGAGTGACTAGAAGACTTTCTAATTATGCGGAGGAAATGAAGAGAAAAGTCAAAATGCTGGAAAGAAATCTTTCTTGTGAATTTTCAGATGAAGCTGATTCATTAAGAGATGAATTAAAAAAAATTGATGGGAAAATTGGTGATTTTTTAGAGAAAAGTAATAGGAAAACTTTTGAAAATAAAGTATTTCTCCAGGAGGAGTCTTCGGTTTTTCATAATAAAATAAAAGAAGAAACGGCTTTAAAAGAAGGGGAATTTCTTTTTGAAAGAGAGAAAAAAAGATTTGTATTTGAAAAACTTATTGGACTTAAAGGATTCAACTTTTTAGGGATAATATCAATCTTTTTGGGAGTTTTTTTGGTATTTCGGACAC
>ERZ773069.776-NODE-776-length-19826-cov-14.781852_pt1 | contig 19826 bp, 18 predicted proteins | sample MGYA00580619_ERZ773069 | MGnify/ENA primary metagenome ERZ773069 (study PRJEB29015, sample SAMEA2738007) | human oral metagenome | biome: human oral; feature: human-associated habitat; material: dental | place: China | collected 2108 ...
AATGGATGCTCAAAATCACGGCCTATGCAGAGCGCTTGCTCAATGACTTGGATGATCTGGACTGGCCAGAGTCTATCAAGGACATGCAACGCAACTGGATTGGGAAATCAACTGGTGCCAATGTTACGTTCAAAGTGAAAGGGACAGACAAGGAATTTACCGTCTTTACCACTCGTCCAGATACTCTTTTTGGTGCGACCTTCACTGTTTTGGCTCCTGAGCATGAACTAGTAGATGCCATCACGACACCTGAACAAGCTGAAGCTGTAGCGGATTACAAACACCAAGCTAGCCTTAAATCAGACTTGGCTCGTACAGACCTTGCCAAGGAAAAAACAGGGGTTTGGACTGGTGCTTATGCTATCAACCCTGTCAATGGTAAAGAAATTCCAATCTGGATTGCCGACTATGTTCTTGCTAGCTATGGTACAGGTGCTGTTATGGCTGTACCTGCCCACGACCAACGTGACTGGGAATTTGCTAAACAGTTTGGTCTTCCAATCGTAGAAGTACTTGAAGGTGGAAATGTTGAAGAAGCTGCCTACACAGAAGATGGACTTCACGTCAACTCTGACTTCTTGAACGGTCTCAACAAAGAAGAAGCGATTGCTAAAATCGTGTCTTGGCTAGAAGAAAAAGGCTTTGGTCAAGAAAAGGTTACCTACCGTCTTCGTGACTGGCTCTTTAGCCGTCAACGTTACTGGGGTGAACCAATCCCAATCATTCATTGGGAAGATGGGACTTCAACAGCCGTTCCAGAAAGTGAATTGCCACTTGTCTTGCCAGTAACCAAGGACATCCGCCCTTCAGGTACTGGTGAAAGCCCATTGGCTAATTTGACAGACTGGCTGGAAGTGACTCGTGAGGATGGAGTGAAAGGTCGTCGTGAAACCAATACTATGCCACAATGGGCGGGTTCAAGCTGGTACTACCTTCGCTATATCGACCCACATAACATAGAGAAATTGGCTGATGAGGACCTCCTCAAACAATGGTTGCCAGTAGATATCTACGTAGGTGGGGCAGAACACGCCGTGCTTCACTTGCTTTACGCTCGTTTCTGGCATAAATTCCTCTATGATATCGGTGTTGTTCCAACTAAAGAGCCATTCCAAAAACTCTTTAACCAAGGAATGATCTTAGGAACAAGCTACCGTGACCACCGTGGTGCTCTTGTAGCGACTGATAAGGTTGAAAAACGTGATGGTTCCTTCTTCCATGTGGAAACAGGAGAAGAATTGGAGCAAGCACCAGCTAAGATGTCTAAATCCCTCAAGAACGTTGTCAATCCAGACGACGTAGTGGAACAATACGGTGCCGATACCCTTCGTGTCTATGAAATGTTCATGGGACCACTCGATGCTTCCATCGCTTGGTCTGAAGAAGGTCTGGAAGGAAGTCGTAAATTCCTTGACCGTGTGTACCGTTTGATTACAAGTAAAGAAATCGTTGCGGAAAACAATGGCGCTCTAGACAAGGTTTACAATGAAACCGTTAAATCTGTCACAGAGCAAATCGAGTCTATGAAATTCAACACAGCTATTGCTCAACTCATGGTCTTTGTCAATGCGGCTAACAAGGAAGATAGACTCTATGTGGATTACGCTAAAGGCTTTATCCAATTGATTGCCCCATTTGCGCCTCACTTGGCAGAAGAACTCTGGCAAACAGTCGCAGCAACCGGTGAGTCTATCTCTTACGTGTCTTGGCCAACATGGGACGAAAGCAAATTGATTGAAGATGAAATTGAAATCGTCGTCCAAATCAAAGGCAAAGTCCGTGCTAAACTCATGGTCGCAAAAGACCTTTCACGCGAAGAATTGCAAGAGGTCGCTCTGGCTGACGAAAAAGTCAAGGCAGAAATTGATGGCAAAGAAATCGTAAAAGTGATTAGTGTACCTAACAAGCTTGTAAATATTGTTGTGAAATAAATTTAAAAGTCCTTCAGAGTTAAGTTCTGGAGGACTTTTGTATTGCTATATGCTATAATAGTTCCAACTAAGATAAAAACACAGTTCTGGTTGGTAGTCCAGACGTAGGCAAGCCTATCAGTAACCTTCCTCCTTGGTTGTCCATTCTTAGGGATAGATTTAAGGAGGTGCTGTCGTGGAAATAATTTCAATTGGATTGACAGTTTATTTTGAAGATGGATTTTGGCATGGTTTGTTCGAACAAGCGTATCGAGAAACTTATCAAGTTTGTCGCGTGACATTTGGTCAGGAGCCAAAAGATGATGAAATTCTGAAGATCTTACAGACTCAGTTTACTCAATTATCTTTTAGTCCAGAAGCTATAGTTAAGCAACATGTAAAAATCAAGAATCCTAAACGATTACAGCGAGCTGTGAAAAAACAAGTAAAGCAGAAAGTTTCTTCCAAGTCGAAAGAACTATTGCAGTTGCAGTATGAGGAAAGGAAAAAGATTTCAAAACATCAATCTAGTGTCCAAAAACAATTGCTCAAACAAGAGAAATTCGAACGCAAACAGCAAAAACGTAGAGAGAAGCACAAGGGTCATTAACTCACTCGTTTCTATATTTGATTAATCCTCCATAATTTGGAGGATTTTTTGAATATTATGTGTGAGATGTGATATACTATTCACATCTTTAAACTTATAAGTGTGAGACAAGGAGAAAGCTATGCCAGTAAATGAATATGGTCAGATGATTGGTGAACCTGTAGATAATACACCTGGAGTTTTACCCTCACTTGTACGGATAGAAGGACAGTATACGATTCTAGAAGCTCTTTCAGTGGAAAAGCACGCGGAGGATTTGTTAGCTGTTTATGGTCCAGATACACCTCGGGAGATGTGGACCTATCTCTTTCAGGAGCCAGTAAAAAATCTCGAAGAATTAATCGTCGCTTTAAAGCAGATGATTGATCGTAAGGACCGCTTTTACTACGCAATTATTGATAAAGCAACTGGTAAAGCTCTGGGAACTTTTTCGTTGATGCGCATTGACCAAACCAATCGCGTCATTGAAGTGGGTGCCGTGACCTTTTCTCCGGCCCTCAAGCACACAAGAATGGGGACAGAAGCCCAGTTTTTATTAGCCCGTTATGTTTTTGAGGAGCTCAATTATCGCCGTTATGAGTGGAAGTGCGATGCTCTTAATCTTCCATCTAGAAAAGCAGCAGAGCGTTTGGGTTTTATCTATGAGGGCACCTTCCGCCAAGCTGTTATTTATAAAGGGCGTACCAGAGACACGGACTGGATGTCTATGATTGATAAGGACTGGCCAAGGGTTAAATCTCGTTTTGAAGCGTGGTTGCGTCCGGATAATTTTGATGAAAATGGGGAACAGTTAAAATCTCTTAGAGAATGTTAGAAAGGTTTGCTATGATTAAGATTACAAAAGAAACATCTGTTTCAATTAATGACGTTTTGCATCTCTATCAGGCAGTTGGTTGGACAAACTATACCAATCAACCACAGATGCTGGATCAATCTTTAGCTCACTCATTGGCTATTTATGTTGCCCGTGATGGTGAGGAAATCGTTGGTTTAGTGCGTCTGGTTGGAGATGGTTTTTCATCGGTTTTTGTCCAGGATTTGATCGTTTTACCTAACTATCAGCGCCAAGGGATTGGTAGCGACTTGATGAAAGAGGCTTTAGGGGATTTCAAAGATGCCTATCAAGTCCAACTAGCGACCGAACAGACAGAAAAAACCTTGGGATTTTACCGTTCCTTGGGTTTTGAAACCTTATCTACTTATGATTGCACAGGGATGATTTGGGTGGATCGAAAAAAATTACAATAATTCTTTTATCTTAAGTTAATTTTAAGTCTTCTCTTGTATCATATAGTTATTAAGTAAAGACCTCCTAACTTTATTTAATAAAAAATCCTAAACTTTTCTTTTTCATAATAATCTCCCTAAAGAAGTCACCAAATTCGGTGGCTTTTTCTTGTTTACTTTTAGCAATTTTTATTTAGTGTTTATTATTTTTGAACAAAATTAAAAAACTAGAAAATCTTAAGCTAACTTTAAGTCTGCTTGCGTATCATGTAATCATTAAGTAAAGATCTCCTAATACTCTTCGAAAATCTCGCCATACTTCGTTAGAGTCGACTTACCTAACTTTAGTTATGCTTGCGTCACTCTGCCTAGTCTGATTTCGATTTTCATTGAGTAACCTTTATTTAATAGAAATCCTAAAACTTTTTTCATCATAATCTCCTAATGAAGCCACCCAATTCGGTGGCTTTTTTGTTTGTAGGCGGGATTTTTGCTATAATAGAAACATGAGTAGAATTTTAGATAATGAAATCATGGGTGATGAGGAGTTGGTAGAGCGTACCCTTCGTCCCCAATATTTGCGTGAATATATCGGTCAGGACAAGGTCAAGGACCAGCTTCAAATCTTTATCGAGGCGGCTAAAATGCGTGACGAGGCGCTGGACCATGTTCTTTTGTTTGGCCCTCCAGGTCTCGGGAAAACGACCATGGCCTTTGTCATTGCCAATGAATTGGGAGTTAATCTCAAACAGACGTCTGGTCCCGTTATCGAAAAAGCCGGTGATTTAGTTGCGATTTTGAATGACTTGGAGCCAGGAGATGTGCTTTTTATTGACGAGATTCATCGCTTGCCCATGTCGGTAGAAGAGGTGCTTTACAGTGCCATGGAAGATTTCTACATCGACATCATGATTGGTGCGGGGGAAGGCAGTCGCAGTGTTCATTTGGAGTTGCCACCTTTTACCTTGATTGGTGCGACGACTCGGGCTGGCATGCTTTCAAATCCTCTTCGTGCACGTTTTGGGATTACTGGTCACATGGAGTATTATGCCCATGATGATTTGACAGAAATTGTCGAGCGGACGGCAGATATCTTTGAGATGGAAATTACACATGAAGCTGCTGCTGAGTTGGCCCTCCGTAGTCGTGGAACTCCTCGTATTGCCAATCGTCTCCTCAAGCGCGTGCGCGACTTTGCACAGATTATGGGTGATGGCTTGATTGATGATGGGATTACGGACAAGGCTCTTACTATGCTGGATGTAGACCATGAAGGCTTGGACTATGTGGACCAGAAAATTCTCCGCACCATGATTGAGATGTACGGTGGTGGTCCTGTCGGTCTAGGAACTCTTTCGGTAAATATCGCCGAAGAGCGTGAGACGGTAGAAGATATGTATGAACCTTACCTGATCCAGAAGGGCTTTATCATGCGAACTCGTTCAGGTCGAATCGCGACAGCCAAGGCATATGAACATTTAGGGTATGAATACATTGAAAAATAAGACTGAAATCTTAGACTCTTTTAGAGAAAATCCTGACATGATGGCTATTCTGACTATCATCCGTGACTTGGAGTTGAAAGATTCCTGGTTGGCGGCTGGTTCGGTTCGAAATTTTATCTGGAATCTCTTGTCAGATAAGCCATCCTTTGACCGTGAAACGGATGTGGATGTGATTTTCTTTGATCCAGATGTGAGTTATGAAGAAACGCTGGTTATAGAGAACAAGCTGAGAGAGGACTTTCCCCAGTATCAATGGGAGCTGAAAAATCAAGTCTATATGCATCAGCATAGTCCCCATACACCTCCGTATAGAAATTCCTGCGATGCCATGAGTAAGTATCCAGAACGGTGTACGGCAGTTGGACTTCGCCTGCAAGCTGACGCAACTTTAGAACTCTTTGCGCCTTATGGTTTGGAGGATATTTTGAACTTTCAGGTTTGTCCGACTCCTCATTTTTTAGAAAATGAAGACCGAATGAAGCTCTATCAAAAGCGTTTATCTAAGAAAAACTGGCGAGAAAAATGGAAAAATCTTACAGTTAAAAATACTTAAGGAAACTTTAAGATAGGAGCTGTATACTTATCTCAGAAGTTGAGAAGACCTTAACTTTAACTCCTAAAACTTTTTCATAATAATCTCCCTATAAAAAAATTAAGTCGCCCAATCAGGCGGCTTTTTTTGATGGATTGATAATTTTCTATATCTCCGTGTGGCATCCCAATTGTACGATTTGTGTTTTTAAAAAGGAGGATAAATGATTATTGTACAAAAAACAAACTTTAAATACACATGAACTCTACAAAAGGTATGGAGATTTGTATTAATATAGATATCTACTCAAATATTTGGACAATAAGAAATAAAATGTGATATAATGAAGTGTTTTAGAGAATAATCTATATCAGAATAGTTTAAACTTTAACACTAATTTATATGTTTGGGATGATCTGATTTTCCAATATAAGGCTAGTTTATCTTGAAAAACATTTTGATATTTTTATTTTTTATAAAAAAGATCTCAAGGAGAAAAGGCACTGCCCCCATAAAATGAGACACAAGAAAAACACTCCTGTTGAAATCTGGTAAACTAGAAACAGGAGTGTTTTGTTATGGCCAAAAAAGCATATTCACTAGAAACTAAGTTAGCCTGTTTCGAAATGAAAAAGACAGGTCAATCAAATAAGGTTATCATGGATACCCTCGGTATTAAAAATGTTAGTCAGGTCAAGACCTGATGGCAATGGTATTAGAATGATGAATTGTTCCGTTCCCACCAACCTGTGGGGAAACAATATACTTATGGTAAAGGGATGAAGCAGTTATCTGAAGTGGAACAGTTACGTTTGCAGGTAGAATTACTAAAAAAGTATCAGAGCTTGATAAGAAAATCGACAAAGTAAGTCTTATCAAGCTAGTGGAAGAGTATCAGAAAACCTACCCTGTATCTCTTATTTTAGAGTGCTTCGGAGTCAAACGTTCCACCTTTTACCGTTGGAAAGCAGAAAGCAAGGTGGTTAAGAAGAGAGACGAAATAGCGGATAAAATCGAACAACTCTGTAGGGAGAATCACTTTATTTACGGCTATCGAACCATCACTCGCTTGCTCAAGAAAGTTTATAACCTCGTCGTTAATCACAAGAATGTCTATCGTATTATGAAGGAAAAGGGCTGCCTTTGCCGTGTCCGTCCCAAGAAGGGACCTAAATTAGGGAAGCCTTACCATGTAACAGACAATAAGCTGGATCGTGATTTTCAGGCAGACAAGCCTATGGAGAAGCTTGTCACAGACATCACCTACCTCTACTTTGGGAACTGTAGACTTTATCTATCTTCATTCATGGATCTCTATAATCGTGAAATTGTAGCTTATACCATCTCCGAGTGCCAAGATACGGACTTTGTGCTCGACACACTTCATCAACTTGAGCTACCTCAAGGAACACTTTTACACAGCGACCAGGGATCTGTCTACACCTCAAAAGCCTACTATCAGTCTTGTACAGCAAAAGGCATCACCCGCTCCATGTCCCGAAAAGGAACACCAGCAGATAATGCCTGTATCGAATGGTTCCACTCTGTTCTCAAGTCTGAAACCTTCTATCTCCATAAGTTGAGAAATTTAACCAAAGATAGTATAACAGAAATTGTCAAAAATTACATCATATTTTATAATGAAACTAGAATTCAACAGAAATTAAATGACCAGTCTCCTGTAGAGTACAGAAAACTGGCCGCATAAGAGGGGTTTTCTCTTGTCCCATTATTGAGGTGCAGTGCCTTTCTATGGTTCGACTTTTATATCTCGTCCTTATATGGACCTCAAAGATAAGTCTGCTTCAGTGGCTCACTTTGAAAAATTAAAGAAACTTTGGGATAAACGAGATATCTTGATCGTCGAAGGTGAAAACTCACGTTCTGGAGTTGGGAACGATCTTTTTGACAATGCTCAGTCGGTTGAGCGTATCATCTGCCCTTCTAGAAATGCCTACAGTAAAGTTCAGTCAATTCAAGAAGCGATAGAGAAACAGGCCGATGGTAAATTAGTATTCTTGATGCTTGGTCCTACAGCCAAGGTTTTAGCTTATCACTTAAGCAAAAAAGGCATACAAGCGATTGATTTAGGTCATATTGATTCCGAATATGAGTGGTTTAAGATGGGAGCAACTTCAAAAGTAAAATTCTCACACAAGCATACCGCAGAGCATAATTTTGATCAAGAAATTCAGCTAGTTGAGGATGAAATTTATAATAAGCAAGTTGTCGTAAGGATTTAAATAGGATTATGAAGATAAATATTACAAATATTTACGGTATGTCTGGTCAGAGTACAGCTTTGATCGCCCAGAATGAAACCGTTAAAATTGCAAGAAAGTTAGACTTTCACGAGCTTGGCTTTTACTTTTACGATATTTATAGTGATAGTCAAGGTGAGTTGAATAGTCGTTTAGATGGTGTCATGGCTCGAGTGGGTTACGGTGATATTGTCGTATATCAATCTCCATCATGGAATGGTAGGGAGTACGATCAAAATTTCATTAGGAAATGTAAGATTTTAAATACGAAAATTATTACCTTCATTCATGATGTTCCACCCCTTATGTTCCCATCAAATTATTACTTGATGCCTGAGTACATTGAAATGTACAACCAATCGGATCTAGTAGTTGTTCCATCAGAAAACATGAAGGAACGGCTCATTCAGGAAGGATTGACAGTTCAAAAAATTATTATCCAAGGTATGTGGGACCATGTTCATGACTATCCTTTGAGACAACCTGCTTTTCAGAAAAAACTATCTTTTGCGGGTAGTGTGGAGCGTTTTGAGCACTTATCCAACTGGGCTTACTCAACCCCTCTCGATATTTTCTCAGAATCTAATCAAGAGAATCGTAACCCAACAGTTTCCTTTAAAGGTTGGAAAACCGATACAGAGTTGCTTCTTGCTTTGTCAGAGGGAGGATTTGGTTTAGTATGGGGAACCAGTGAAAATCCAGTGGATGAGGCAGACTACTATCGCTTGAATATCTCTCATAAAGTTAGCACCTATCTTGCTGCTGGAATTCCAGTAGTAGTGCCATCCTATCTCTCAAATGCCAGTTTCATAAGGGAAAAAGGCTTAGGTTATGTAGTGGATAGTTTGGAAGAGGCCAATCGTCTAGTAGAGGAAACAACAGCAGAAGCTTATCAATACATGGTGGAAAATGTATATAAAGTTAGTTATGCCTTGAAACAAGGCTACTTTACAAAAAAACTATTGATTGATGCAGTGATGCAGGTTTTGGATATCTAGAGCATGATCGTTATGGATTGCCCTCATCCATTAGGATGAGGGAATATCATTATTGGAAAAGATTTATTTATAGATTTAGCCATTTTTATTAGAACATTTCATTGGTTAAATAAAGTAGGAGAAAAATTTGAAGAAAAAATTGACATCGGTCGTCGTTAAAAGAGTCATGTGGACGATTTCTTTCTTATTCATTTACGTTCTAGGAAGTAGATTGACCCTTCCCTTTGTAAACGTAAATGACACGAATTTTTTGGGTGGAACTACAGCTTTCTTAGCCTTTTCAACTGCTATAACAGGTGGCAATCTTCGGAGTCTTTCCCTATTTTCAGTTGGACTATCTCCATGGATGTCGGCTATGATTTTATGGCAAATGTTTAGCATGTCTAAAAAACTTGGATTGGGGAGTTTACCAATTGAAGTTCAAGATCGAAGAAAAATGATATTAACTTTTGTCATAGCTTTGATCCAATCGTTAGCTATTACCCTAAATCTCCCTATTCAGTCAGGGGTGAATTATGGGCTAGTATTGACTTTGAACGTTTTACTCTTGATTGCGGGAACTTTTTTCTTAGTCTGGTTATCGGATCTGAATTCTTTGTTTGGTGTAGGGGGCTCCCTAGTCATCTTAATGTCTAGTATGGTAGCTAGTATGCCACAAAATATAGTCAATAGCATTAAAGAATTACAGGTTAGCCCGTTATTTGTCGTACTATTGCTTATACTTTCTCTTGCTTTTATATATATATCTGTTGTCATGCAAAGGGCACGCTACCGTATTTTAGTGAATAAGATTACGATTCACAATCGTTTTAAACGCTATTCTTATTTGGATATTCAGTTAAATCCTGCAGGAGGGATGCCTTTTATGTACGCCATGTCCTTGGTATCTATCCCGCAGTATTTTCTAATGTTACTCCAAGTTATTTTTCCAAATGTTTCTTGGATACAGGATTGGATAGGCCAATTTGCAATTGGACGACCAGTCTGGCTGTATACCTATATTGTAGTACTGTTTATATTGGGACTTGCTTTCTCTTTTATTAATATGAATGGAGAAGAAATCGCTGAGAAGATGAAAAAATCTGGGGAGTATATCTATAATATATATCCAGGAGAAGAAACAAGCCGGTATATCAATTGGTTGATCTTGCGTTTTGCAGTTATTGGCTCTACTTATACTGTTTTGATGGCAGGATTACCAATGTTGATTGTATTATATGATCCACGCTGTATGCAACTAACGATTCTTCCAGGTTTATTCTTTATTTTTAATGGAATGGTGTTTAATATTAAGGAAGAAATTGATGCCTTGACATTAAATGAGAACTATAGACCACTCTTAGAAATCGATTCATAATTGTGAGGAGAATATATGTATTATTTCATCCCTTTTTTAGAAAATAACAATCAATCTTGGCAGGCAAGTATTGTACCTTGGTATCGAACACCTTATCGCTTAGAATTTGATGATGTGTTGCACCAAATTCGTATTTTTAAAAACCAAAAAATAGAATCTAAGATACTATGGTTGACCTATCATCCACATTTACGATATCTACTGCATCGACAAGATCTGTTGGAGTCTGATGTTTTCTCTGTTTTTGATGCTATGCAAAATATTGAACATGAGGAGATGCATCCTTTACAATTAAAGGATTTAGCATGGGATGAAGATTGTGACTTTATTTATACTCCTTTTGTAGTTGTAGTTAAACAAAAAGGGAAACTCTATGCGGAAATTGAATATGGTTCAGAAGGCTTTATCAGTTACATCACTTATTTTAAAGATAACCAAGTTGATTTTATTTGCTATTTTGATGACCGTGGTTTTTTGTCTAGTATTCTAGAGTATAGGGATCAAAGACCAGCTACTCGTTATTATTACAACGCCAAAGGTCAGTGGCAATTAAGGGAAAATTTGCAGGGAGAAGATCCAATTGTAAAGGTAAATCCAGCAGTAGGCTACCGTTTTGGAAAGTTAACTTACGAAAGTATAGATGAGGTTATCTGGGAATTCTTAACAAAATTTTTAAATCAAGACTATGAGGTTGGAGATTCATTTGTTTTGGCAGCTAATACCAAGTTTCAAAACCAATTGTTAGAAAGATTGCCAGAAGAGGCTCCTAAAATTATAAGTTTCTTTATTGAAAGAAATCAAGCAGATGATTTACAAGCTCATCGTCAGGTAGTGGAGAAGTCCAGATTTTTGATTAGTGATCGGAAAGATTTTCTTGAGCGATTACAAGAGACTTATCCCCAATTTGCTTCAAAAATGCATCATTTACCTTCTTTTGATACGCGTTTGAAATTAGGAGTTAGTCAACGATTAAAGGAATCAAAAATTTATGTCCAATTAGATGTACAGATGCAACAAGATCCAAAAGTTTTGTATGAAATCTTACATTTTGTCTCGAAAAATCCTTTGACGGAGGTTGTTTTTTCATTATTCAATGCAGAAGGTTATCAAATTGAAGCTTTGCAAAATCAACTCGATGTGCTGATTATGGAGCATCTTAACCCGAGGGATCTATTAAAGGATTCTGTGCTATCTGATGCAGAAAATACATTAGAGGAAAATACTAGAGATGATTATCGCTTTAAGATTATCAATCTAAATGATGAGATGGGTTTGATTCGAGAGTTAGAGTACACTCGTTTAATTGTTGATTTAAATCCAGTCGCTAATATTTACACGCAGATTGCAGGGATCAGTGCAGGAATTCCTCAAATCAATTTTTCCGAGTCAGAATATGTTACCCATTTACAAAATGGTTATATCTTATCGGATTTATCAGAGTTTAGTAAAGCGGGACACTACTTTTTAGATACCTTGGAACATTGGAATCAAGCCTTAATTTACTCAATTGATAAGATTCGACAAAATACAGGTGATCAATTTGTAGACAAGTGGGAAAAATGGTTAGAGGAGGCAAATAGTGAGTCATAAATTACAGATTTTGCAGATAGGAACTAAAAATTGGAGCCATGACTATGAACTTCCTGAGAATATGGACTGGCATTTCTTTTGGCCAGGATCAACGACTGCCATAAGGAAGGTCATGAAAATGGAAGGATTAAAGACTTTTTCAGCTGTTTTAGTTGAAAATCCTGAGCATCTATCTGATTTGCTTCCTTTGATGAGAATGGTGACTCCTTATACTATTTTCTATCCCGATACAGCTGCGCCTCAATCAGAAGATGTTCAAGATTTTTTGAAAAAAACTTGTGCTCAATCAACAGATTTTTCAAACCCAGTAGAACTGTTACGACTTTTATCGAAGGCCTTGTTTAGAGGTCAGTATGGGGATAAGTTAGTTGCGATTGATATGATTGTCAATCCTGCTTTTACGGGGCAGGTTCGTTATAATGGTTATGAAAATTTAGAACTATTAGGGAAGTACGGTGACGACTTCCGCCCCTTAATCAGCTGGAAGTATAATATCCGAGCTAGTGATTTCAATCCAGTTGAGCTCTGGTTAGAATATGAGAAGGATTTAACTTGTGACATTCGCCTCATTGTTAGAAATATTCAAGATGCCTCTACTGCTAATTTTGTCAAAGAACGAGTTTTCACTGTTGAAGATATGAAGTCTGCCCTAATACTGGATGATGATTTTTCTTCATTTATCAGCGTTTCTTTAGAAGCTAGAGGTGCAGGACGTCTGAAAATAGGAGCTCTTCACCAGCGTTTAACGCGCTACCAATTTGGTAAGTATGTTCTTGGTGGTGGAATTATTCATAATGACAAGCGTGAGGAAATCAATTACTTCTTCTATCCAGGAGACTTTAAGCCACCTTTAAATATCTACTTCTCTGGTTATCGTCGAGCAGAAGGGTTTGAAGGTTTCGGTATTATGAAATATTTGGGAGCCCCTTTTATCTTATTTTCTGATCCTCGAATAGATGGTGGAGCCTTCTATTTAGGCGATGAATATCTTGAAAATGGGATTCGAAATGTTATTCAAGAGTATTTAGATTTGTTAGGATTTTCAAATAAGGAATTAATCCTTTCAGGGATGTCTATGGGGACCTATGGTTCTATGTATTATAGCTCTTTTTTTGAACCCCGAGCAGTTATAGTTGCTAAACCCTTAACCAATCTTGGCTTGATAGCTGAAAGAGGTAGACTCGAAGCACCTGGACTTTTCCCGACTGCTTTTGATATCTTACGTCATCATTCTAAGGGGGATGCTAGCATAGATGCCATGAGAGCACTGGATGACCGCTTTTGGACTGCCTTTAAAAAAGCAGATTTTAGCCAAACAATTTTTGGACTCTCATATATGAAAGAGGAAGATTATGATCCACGCGCTTTTGAGGGATTAGTAGAGGCCCTTTATCATTCGGGGGCTCACATCATGGTAAAAGGTACTTCGGGTCGCCATAACGATGATAGTGCTACAAGTACAACATGGTTTATGAATTTTTATAAGATAGTATTAGAGCAAAATTTTGGGAGAAAGTTTTAATGATTATCAAACGGAATAAAGAAATTTATTGGGGAGAATTTAGAGGGGCCAGCTTTGGAGTTTTAGCAGAGAATAGCTTTTTATATGGGTCAGTCGTTATCTACCATTCACGTGATCATGTTTATTTTGAAAATAGTATGGTGAATTCTGGTACTATGATTCATGAGTGGACCTCAAGTTTTAATTTTCAGGGAAATCGCTTGACCCCAACCTTACCTCTTTTAAAAAGGGGCCATCGTTACCGTTTGGTTAGTCAGATGACTGTTCAACCTCAAAATGGTTTATATTTTAGACTCATTTTTATGGATCGTTATAATAAGCAGGTCGATCAAGTGATTGAAAAAGATTTTGATTTCACCTTTACCTATCCAGAAGAGGCCTATCATTACAAAGTACAGCTGTTGAGCGCAGGTCTTCAATCAGTTGATTTTCATTCATTTTCAATAGAAGAGGATTATTCTAAACAAGATGTGGAATAACAACAGACAATTGAGCAAGGTGAAAAAAATCTTGCATCAAATCAATCTAAAAAAAGAAGAGATGGCCTCGCTAACAGATGGTGAATTAGCAGGTAAAACACAAGAATTTAAAGAGAGATTAACTGCTGGAGAAAGCTTAGATGATCTTCTAGTAGAGGCTTTTGCAGTTGTCAGAGAGGCTGATAAACGAATCTTGGGGATGTTCCCCTATGATGTACAAGTTATGGGTGGGATTGTCATCCACCAAGGGAATGTTGCTGAGATGAATACAGGTGAGGGTAAAACTCTGACTGCTACGATGCCGGTTTACCTCAATGCATTATCAGGGCAAGGTGTCATGCTAGTGACTACTAACGACTATCTTGCTAAGCGTGATGCAGGTGAGATGGGCCAAGTCTATGAGTTCTTAGGTTTGACGATTCGCATTCCCTTTTCTGAAGACGATGATGAAGAGTTAACGCCTGAAGATAAGCGGGAAATGTATAGTGCAGATGTGGTTTATACTACCAACAGTGGCCTTGGTTTTGACTATTTGCTTGATAATCTAGCTTCTAGTGAGGATAAAAAATATATGCCAGAATTTAACTTTGTCATCATAGATGAAGTTGATGCAGTCTTGCTAGACAGTGCTCAAATACCACTTGTTATTTCAGGCTCACCCAGAGTACAATCTAATTTCTATGAAATTATTGACACTTTGATGACAACTCTAGTTGAGGGCCAAGACTATATCTTTAAAGAAGAAAAAAAAGAAGTATGGCTCACTACTAAGGGCGCTAAAACTGCGGAGAGTTTTTTAGGTATTGATAATCTATATTTGGAAGAACATAATGTATTAGCAAGACATTTGACATTTGCTTTACGAGCCCATACCTTATTCAAAAAGGATAAAGATTACATCATTCGTAATGGTGAAAAAGGTGAGGAACTTGTTTTAGTAGATCAAAGCACGGGTCGCTTATTAGAAATGACCAAGCTTCAGGGGGGCTTGCACCAAGCCATTGAAGAAAAGGAACATGTTCCCTTGTCAGAAGAAACTCGGGCAATGGCTTCGATTACCTATCAAAGCTTATTCAAGAAGTTTAAAAAAATTTCTGGGATGACTGGGACTGGAAAGGTTGCAGAGAAAGAGTTTCTAGAAACTTATGGTATGTCAGTCATTCGAATTCCAACTAATCGTAAGAATCAGCGAATTGATTATCCAGATAATCTCTATGTTACACTACCTGAAAAAGTGTATGCTTCACTTGCTGAGATTAAATATTATCATGAAAAGGGTAATCCTTTATTGATTTTTGTTGGATCTGTAGAAATGTCTGAACTCTACTCCTCCCTATTGTTACGGGAAGGAATTGCTCATAACGTTTTAAATGCTCATAATGCGGCGCGTGAAGCTCAGATGATTGCAGAGTCGGGTCGCATGAGAGCGGTGACAGTTGCGACATCTATGGCTGGTCGTGGAACTGATATTAAGCTTGGTCCAGGAGTTGCTGAACTTGGTGGACTAGTTGTCATTGGTACCGAACGGATGGAGAGTAAACGCATTGATTTACAGATTAGAGGACGTTCTGGTCGACAGGGAGATCCTGGTTTATCAAAATTTTTTGTATCTCTGGAAGACGATGTTATCAAGAAGTTTGGTCCTCCTTGGGTGCATAAGATGTATAAGGATTATACAGTAAACCAACAGATAAGCCCTGAACCCCTAGAAGGAAGACGCTATCGAAAATTAGTAGAAAAAGCGCAAAAGGCAAGCGATAGCGCTGCTAGATCATCAAGAAGGCAAACCTTAGAGTATGCTGAGAGCATGAATATCCAAAGAGAGATGGTCTATAGTCAAAGAAACCGCTTGATTGATGGGACTGAGGATCTAGACGGTTTTGTGGTAGATGTACTAGATGAGTTCATAAAAAAAAGCCTGTCAGAAGAATCCTTTGAAAGTAGAGAAGAACTGTATCATTTTATCGTTAAAAATATCAGTTTTCTTTATCATGCAGTTCCGCGAGAGTTGGATATGACGGATAAGGATGCTGTTAAACGAGTTCTGGAGATAACAGTTCAAAAGAGTTTACAAGAAAAACGAACGCTTCTGGAAACACTTGATCTCTTTTCTCATTTTCAGCGCTTAGCATTGCTAAAAGCAATAGATGATAACTGGGTAGAGCAGGTAGACTACCTTCAACAATTGAGTCTAGCGATTGGTGGCCAATCAGCTGCTCAAAAGAATCCTATCGTTGAGTATTATCAAGAAGCTTACAATGGCTTTGAAGAGATGAAAAAGCAGGTCAAGAAGGATATGGTTCGAAATCTTCTATTGAGTCGAGTAGACATTTCGCCTGATGGGGAAATTATAACTTATTTTCCATAAAAAGGGGACAATATGACAATTTACAATATAAATTTAGGAATTGGTTGGGCCAGCAGTGGTGTTGAATATGCCCAAGCTTATCGTGCGGGTATTTTTCGCAGTCTGAATCTACCGTCGAAGTTTATCTTTACAGATATGATTTTAGCCGATAATATCCAGCATTTGACAGCTAACATTGGTTTTAAGGATGAAGAAGTTATTTGGTTATATAATTATTTTACAGATATCAAGATTGCACCGACCAGTGTGACGGTAGATGCTGTATTGGCTTATTTTGAAGGCGTAGAAAGCCGTCGTGAAAGAAATGGGAAAATTGAACGAATCTTCTTCTCAGATGAAGACAAGTTTATCACTTGTTATTTGGTAGATGAGGACAAAGATTTTGTTCAGCATGTGGAGTATGTGTATGCTGGTAATTTGGTTCGCAAAGATTACTTCTCTTACACACGCTACTGTACAGAGTATTTTGCTCCTAAAGACAATGTAGCGACACTCTACCAAAGAACCTTCTACAATGAAGATGGGACTCCAGCGTATGAGATGTTCATGAATCAAGGGACTGAGGAAGTCTACCGTTTCAAGGATCGAATCTTATACGGGAAGCCTGCCTTAATTCGTTATTTCATGCAGACACTTCAGTTAAGTAAATCAGATCTAGTGATTTTGGATCGTGAGACAGGGATTGGTCAGGTGGTCTTTGAAGAAGCGCAGGCGGCGCATCTAGCGGTGGTCGTTCATGCGGAGCATTATAGTGAAAATGCGACCAATGCTGACTATATCTTGTGGAACAACTATTATGACTACCAATTTACAAATGCAGATAAGGTCGATCTCTTCATCGTTTCAACGGATCGTCAAAAGGAAGTCTTAGAGCAACAGTTTGCTCACTATACGACACATGCTCCTAAGATTGTGACCATTCCAGTTGGAAGCATTGATCAATTAACAAAACCACAAGAGAGTCGTAAGCCATTTTCTCTTATTACAGCCTCGCGTCTAGCTAAGGAAAAACACATTGATTGGCTTGTCAAGGCTGTGATTGAAGCTCATAAGGAATTGCCAGAATTAACCTTTGATATCTACGGTAGTGGTGGCGAAGAATCCTTATTGCGACAAATCATTACGACAAATCAAGCGGAGGATTATATCCATCTTAAGGGCCATGCGGATTTGTCTCATATTTACTCTCAATATGAAGTTTATCTAACTGCTTCTACAAGTGAAGGATTTGGGTTAACACTCATGGAAGCAATTGGTTCGGGCTTGCCATTGATTGGTTTTGATGTTCCTTATGGAAATCAAACCTTCATCGAAGATGGCGAAAATGGCTACTTGATTCCAAGCTCATCTGACCATGTCGAAGATGAAATCAAGAAAGCTTATGCAGAAAAAATTTGCCAACTGTATTCGGAAAATCGTTTGGAAAGTATGAGAGAAAAATCCTACCAGATTGCTGAGAAATTCTTGACTCAAGAGATTTTGAACACATGGGAAAATACAATCAAGGAGGTAGTGGATGATTCAGTTATTTGATGTATATAATCAAGAAAGCCAAGATTTGCACTATAGTCTGACTGCGGCAGGACTATCTGATTTGGCTGTGGTTATTGAACCAGATGGATTTTTACCAGATGGAGTTGTCTCACCCTTCACCTATTATTTGGGTTATGACAGTGGTAAACCCTTGTACTTTAACCAAGTTCCGGTCCCAGATTTTTGGGAGATTGCTGGTAATAATCAATTTGGAACCATCAATGACCTTAATCAAGAACGAGCAGTGATTCATTTTGCAGATGGTTTACAGGCTCGTTTGGTAAAAAAAGTCGAATGGAAAACACCAGTGGGTCGGGTCTTTCAAGTAGATCACTACAATCGTTTTGGAGCTTGCTTTGCTAAAACCACCTATGATGGTTTGGGGCAAGCTATCATGACTTGCTATCGGAACGTAGATCAAAAGGAAGTTATTTTGGAAAACCATGTCACAGGTGATATTCTTTTGACCTTGGAAGGTCAAGGATTGCGTCATTTTTCTGGTCGAGTGGCCTTTATTATAGACTTCTTACAAGGTTTGAAAGTGAATCTCGGCCACATTCTCTTTAATACCCTATCTACATCGTTTTTGACTTCCTTCCATTTCCCAGAAAAATCAGGTCAGGATATCTTGGTTTGGCAAGAACCATTGCAAGATCATATTCCAGGAAATATGCAACTGATCTTGGAGAATGATCAACTTCGAGCTAAGACCATTATCATTCCAGATTATGCGACTTATGAACGCGCTCTGCAATTGACGGATGAAAAATTCCATCATAAGTTTAGTCATCTAGGCTATCATTATCACTTTAAGCGCGATAATTTTGTTCGTTCTGATGCCTTGATAGTGACCAATTCGGACCAACTAGAGCAAATCGAAAAACTGGTGGAAAGTTTGCCAAAGGTTACTTTCCGAATCGCAGCAGTGACAGAAATGTCATCCAAGTTGTTGGATATGCTCCGCTATCCCAATGTTGTACTCTATCAAAATGCCAGTCCCCAAAAGATTCAGGACCTTTATCAGTTATCAGATATCTACTTGGATATCAACTATGGGAATGAACTGCTTCAGGCTGTTCGCCAGGCTTTTGAACACAACCAACTGGTCCTAGCTTTTGAAGAAACCGCCCATAACCGTCGCTATACAGCTCCGAATCATATTTTCGCTAAGGAAGCAGTTGATGACATGATTCAAACTATTGAATTAGCTCTTTCTAACATTAAGGAGATGGGACGAGCTCTTGGAGAACAAGGGTACCATGCCAATTATGTGGATCCAATTATGTATCAGGAGCGGATGGAAATCATTTTAGGAGAAAGCCATGACTAAAAAAGATCTATTTTATCAGGATGTTGAAGGCCGTATGGAAGAGATGAAACAACAACCCATCAAAAAAGAAAAAGCTACACGTGGTGAAAAAATTAGTAAAACGTTCTCTTTCTTGTTGGGGTTAGTTATTTTGATCGGTTTATTATTTACCTTGATAGGGCTTTTGAGGTAGTTAAATGACTGAATTATTGATAATTTTAACCATTATATTAGCTCTTTCCTTAATAATTCTTGTGACCATTCAACCAAGACAAACTCAAATCTTTTCTACGGATGCTACTAGTAATATCGGAAAGCCCAGCTATTGGCAAAGCAATACGCTTGTTAAAGTCTTAACCTTGCTTGTTAGCTTATCACTATTTGTATTGTTGCTCCTCTTTATGGTTTTAACTTTTAACTAATCGTTATCTGTATTGCTAGAACGTTTGATTTTAACAGTGAAGATTTAAAGAAATTTAAGTTTGAGGAGAAAATTTTAAGAAAACTTTTAGGAATCTAGTTTATACTGTAGGCATAAGTTAAGAATACCTTAACTTTAACTCCTAAAAATTTTTCATAATAATCTCCCTATAAAATAAAGTCGCCCAATCAGGCGGCTTATTTT
>ERZ773069.778-NODE-778-length-19774-cov-6.242203_pt1 | contig 19774 bp, 23 predicted proteins | sample MGYA00580619_ERZ773069 | MGnify/ENA primary metagenome ERZ773069 (study PRJEB29015, sample SAMEA2738007) | human oral metagenome | biome: human oral; feature: human-associated habitat; material: dental | place: China | collected 2108 ...
GGTCAGGGGAGAGGACGAGGCAGGCATGCCGATACTCTATCGGAGAGCGGGCGGCCTGGATGCGGCGTGCCGTCCGTCTGCCGGATGATCGGTGGCTGATCATTGGCAAACGGCGTTTCTGGCGCCTTCGGCGGTTTAGGTAGCCGATGTTTCGTCGTTTTCTCGCAACATGTAGGCGTCTTTCTGTCGTTTCCAGGCGTCGTTTGTTTGTTACAAACGGTGCTTATTTGTATCTGCGAATGAAATATCGGCAACCTGCCGATCCTGTCTGTTTTGGTGATATTTCTTTACATTGACCGGTGGCGCAGACAGCCGGGGACGACGGACGCCTATCGTCAGCCTCGACGAAGGGGCCTGCATGAGGGCGAAGAATGGCGGGGGATGCATGTTCCGGCGTGGAGAAACGCCGGAAGAGACTTCGCTCCGGGAGAGGGGCGGGCGCATGAGGCGCCCGGCAGGGAGCGAGGCCCCCTACCGAAAATGGTAGGGGTAGCGATGGAAGGCGGTCAGGCCGGGTTCTCGATGAACCACGGCAGCGCGATGCGCAGGCCGTCTTCCAGCAGGTGGCTGGGCTGGTAGCCCAGACGCTTCTGGCTGTGGCTGATGTCGGCCAGCGAGTGGCGCACGTCGCCCGGGCGGAAGTCGGCAAACACCGGGTCAGGCATCTTCAGGTCCGGCTTCACTTCCTGGATGAGCTTGCGAAGCAGCTCGGCCAGTTCCAGCAGCGTGGTGCGGCGCGAAGCGGCCACGTTGAAGACGTCGGCCGTGCCGGGTTCGTCATCGGCCAGCGTGAGGGCGGCGCGGATGTTGGCCTGCACCACGTTGTCGATGTAGCAGAAGTCGCGGCTGGTCTGGCCGTCGCCGTTGATCTGCACTGCTTCCTGGCGCAGCAGCGTGGCGATCCAGCGCGGGATGAGCAGCGAGCTATTGTGAGGCGCCTTTGCAATTCGATGGGCGGCCATCAAATCTCGTCGCCTAATCCGGCTTGTGTTTCGATGGCTACCAAGACTCACAATGTGTCCGTGTATCGCGACCGTGCTGTGATCACTGATGAGTATGGTCAGATTGTTTCCGTCCCGTTTACTTTCGGTATGTGGGCTGCGGGATTTGCTGCGTTTATCGAAAGGAGAATGTCATGACCAAGTCACTGCATTCGGAGCGTTTCAGGATGAATAAGGCTCTGATTAGGTGCGAGCATTGCGGGCAATGGTTTGAGAATTGGGCTGTTCACGATAGGCATCTCAATATCGAGTCGAATAGGGGTATACTGAGTCTTAATGAGGACCGCCCTTGCAAGGTGGCTCCTCGTGAGGCGTTTCCGGTTACGGTTTGGATCGACACTACTGAAAGGCGTTGATAATGGCTGGTTCGAAAGTTACTCAGGGCGTTGCCCTCATTTTCACTGAGGAGCTGCCGGATTATGCGGCTCATCGTGTGCTGTTGGCTGAGACGATTGTGCAGAACCGTGAGACGTTGATTCAGTTCCATGAGATCACCGCGAACATCTCGGCCGCTTCGACGAAGCCCCTGAACAAGGGCCAGCTGAATTGCGACCTCCATGAGTGCATCCAATTGGTTAAGGATTATTTGTGGATTGTTGCCGATGATGAGGTTCAGCCCGTGTTCGTTTACTTGAAGATGAAGGACATCACTCCGTATGAGGACGCGATTCACCCTCAGTGATTATTGGCCGATGGTTGCCGCCGTCGCTCTGGCGAACAGTTCTGTTAGTCATTGTGATGATAGGTTTCTTACTTGCGATCATGCCGGAGGCACTGTAATATGGAGGGATCAGCTGGAGCCTGACAGGTTCCGTATCGAGGTTGGCGGTCAATCGGGGACCGTGGCTTCATTCAACGACATAGCTTCCATGTTCACTGGAAAGGGGATTTGATCATGGATAAGTTCATCGAGATTCTGCTTATCATTCTTTGCATGCTGGCTGCGTTCTGGTGCGGTATGCGTTATGAGAATCGGATGGAGGTCGAACGTTACAATCACATGGTGTCTCAGCTTGAGAATGTGCAGCGTCAGACGGGTGTGCAGTACGATCAGTCGTTCGTTGATTTCATTAACAAGGCGGCTCCCGGGGGTGAGCATTGATAATGAGTGCCGAGTCGGATTTCGAGGATACCGTTAGGATTTGCGAGTCTGATGGGGTCTCGCACCTGGGGGATGAGATGTGATGGATTATGATCCGTGGGAGGAGTTGAATATTTTCATCGAGTCGTTTCAGCCGTTGAAGGAGTTGGATGGGTTCCAGGTTGATTTCGAGACTTGTGCTGTGTTCTTCGATGGGAACCGTGTGAGGGTGAATGGACCTGAGGATTGGGATATCCAATCGCATAACGGTGATAAGACGACGACACAGGATGGGGCGTATCGTTGGGTTGAGTCCGAGTACGGTATGCTTCCGAATACGGTTCCGCAGTATATGCACCCTTATGAAGGAGATTACGATGACTAAGTTCAAGCACTTGCAGGAGATGGCGTACGATATTCGTAGTCGTTTCGGTGGCGCTCCTGTGGTGGATGTTGTGAATGGAGCGGTCGTGTTCCGCGACAGTGTTGTGACGCTGCAGTTGAATGCGAAGCGCCAGGCGGGGTGCTTGTGGGTGGTGGATACTCCTGGTGGGTACCATACGTTCCGTCGGACGGATGAGGTGATGGACGTCTTGGCCTCCGTCTACTCCTACAGCCTCGTGTGAGCCTCGCTGAGAGCCTAGAAGAGCTCCCCCGGTACTATGTACTGGGGGAGCTTTTCCGTGCCGTCTATGAGCCTCCTACGGCCTCACACGCCTGAGCGGATGGCGTCGTAGGGCATGAACCATCTGGCTCTGGGGAAGCGGGTCCAGTGGCGGATGCCGCCTTTCATTTGGGCGCCGACGCAGACGCCGTCCCATTTGGTGTCGTCGTACTGGGGCACGTCCTTGTTCCAGAGGAGGAATTGGTATTTGCCCTGCGAGCATTCCTGTCTGGGGAACCAGATCTTGTCGCCCCATGTTCCGTCGGTGGAATTGTGCAGCTGGAAGTAGGGTTGGACCCACGAGTCGGCGCCCGGCCATACCATCCACGAGAATTGCCATAGCGGTGTCCATCCGCAGATGTTCCACGTCCACCACCATTCAGCCCCGTCTCGGGTGTCGATGACCTGGGTGTATCCGTCGGCTATGGAGTGGTCGAGGTTCTTGGACCCGTACCCCGAGTAGTTCTGCTCGTCGAGGAATGTGCTGGAGGGGGCCCAGTTGTTGACGTCGGTGTAGGCTTTGATGCCTTCGATCTTCTTGACCGTTGCCACGGCGAGGTCGGCTTTGGTCTGGATCGCGGCCTGCTCCTTCTTGACGTTCTCGATCTGCTTCTGCAGCGCCAACAGGTTGTTCGCCGCGTCGGCCGCCTTGGTCGTCGCCTGGTCGGCAGCGCTTCTGGCGTTGGTGCCGATGACGCGTACTTCGGCGATGGCCTCCCGGTCGCGTTGGATCATGCCCTGGATCTGCCGGTCGGTTTCTTCGAGGGCGGTGATCTTCGGTTGCAGCGCTGCGGCGTCCCGCTGGGCGGCCTGGGCGATGGCCTGGACCGCGTCGGCTGCGGCTTTCGCATCGCCGGAGGCTTTGGTGTTGGTGCGCACTGCTCCTTCGATGGTTGTCATGCGCCCGGTGAGGTTGGTGACTGCGTCGGCACTGCGCTTCATGTTGGCCGCTACTGCATCGAACTGCGTGTCCGCGTAGGCCACGCAGTTGGAGAGGGTGCACCCCTCCACAGTACGAATATTAACAATGAACTGCAGGTTCGTGCCGGGTTTGTACGGCACCGGCACGCGGACGTCGATCGGGTACGGCTGCGAGTTACCGGGAATCTCGATGGTGTCGGCGTACACGTTCTCCTTCCAGTTATTGTCGGCGATCGTGTAGTAGGACACGCAGAACCGTGCGCGGCTGGGACCCTGAGCCACGGCGAGCCCGGTGATCCGGTACGAACAACCCTGGGGTCCCGTGAACCTGGGCCCCTTGGCCATGTTGACGTTGTAGTTCCTGTCCTCGGACTTGGAGGCGACCAGGGAGGAGCCGACGACTTTCAGAGCCGACCCGACCGCCCAGTTCGACGACATCTTCCAGTAGTCGTCCAACGGATCGACTCCGCTCCCGGCGGGGCCGGCAGGGCCAGGATCGCCCTTGGGACCGGACGGTCCTGCGGGGCCAGTGGGACCGACGGGGCCCTGGGGACCTTTCGCACCAGGCTCGCCTTTAGCCCCGGTCGGCCCCTGCGGGCCCATGGGTCCTGCAGGCCCACTGTCTCCCGATACTCCTCGCTCACCGCGCTCCCCCTTGGGTCCGATGGGGCCGGGTTCGCCCTTGGGGCCGGGCAGACCCCGCTGCCCATCCTTACCCGGAGGGCCCGGGAGGCCTTCGGGTCCGCGGAGTCCCACGTCGCCGCGGGGTCCGGAGGGTCCGCGGTTGCCGCGTTCGCCCTTGGGCCCTTCGGGGCCCGGATCGCCGACGGGACCCTTGGGCCCCTGCGGGCCGACGGGCCCTCGGATCATGCCCTTGGCGATGTCGTCCCTGATCTTCATCATCTGATCGCGCGCCTTGGCGACGTCGATCTCGATCTGGGTCGTGTGCAGCGGAGAGACCGGCTCATGCGCGACGAGTTGCGAGAGCAGATTGGTCCCGTCGTGGAGGGGCGCGTGGAGGTCGAGCACCTTCACCCTCCCCCGCTTGAGCAGGATGTGATGCGTCCACGGCTCCGGAGGATTCGTGTACGGGCCCGCGATCTCGACGGGAATGCTGAACTGACCCTCCACGTCCACCGTGAAGGGTTTGACGATGACGCCTGCCGCTGTCGTCACCACTCGTGGGTCGGGCGCCACCGTCAGTGTGCCGGCGGCGTCCCGACCGGCCGCGTCGGTGAGGCGGCCGGTCAGGATCGCGCTCATGGTTATGCGTCACCTCCGGCGAGCTTCTTGGCGAGCTTCTGAATACCGTCGCTGATCTGGAACAGCAGGTAGAAAGCGGAGCCAGGGTTGCGGACTCCCTCCTTACCGGGGCTGAACGTGTCAACGAGGCTGCTCAGCGTGCTGTTGGCGTCTTTGAGCTGGCTGACGATGGGGCCGTCCCAGCGGCGACCGGCGATGCCGGCCCCGGTCTGGTCCGAGACCTCAACGAGCCTGTCTCGGATCTCCCTCAGGAGATCGGTGTTCTCCGACATATCGAGATCATCCTCTGCGTAGTAGGAACCGTCGTATCTGATTCGGTGCGTCCACTGGGCACCTATTGTGAGCGGATGGTTGAGGTAGGAGCATGCGCACCGCACCTCGCCGCCCGTCTGGTCTCCGGCGTATCCGTCGATGTCGCCGAACTCGCTGATCCACGCCTCGCAGATCCATCCGTTGCACACGATGGCCGTGTGTCCGTCGGATCGCAGAACATCTCCGTCCTCGACGGGCATGCCCGGGTACCACTCCTCGGCGGTGAAGCCCCGCTCGGTCATGCATGCGACCTCGTTGCCGGTCCACATGGACTTGGGCAGCGGGTCGGGCAGACCGGCATTGTTGAAGCAGTACACCACCAGCTCGGAGCAGTCGACGTTGACGTTGACCGCCTGAGAGGTGGGGGATGGGAGGTTCCAGATGGTCAGGCGCTCGGGCTGCGAGTAGCCCACGCATGGGTTCTGGGTGATATCCCACGCGATCTGAGAGGCGTCCGACTGAAGGCTCATCTCAGCCCTCCTGGGAGGTCTCCACGTTGGCGTCCGCGACGGCGAACAGAGCCGCCAGGAACGGGGTGATGACGTCGATGACGTCCTTGGTCAGGACGCCCTTGACGGCGAGAACCCCGCAGCCGGCGATAGCGACTCGGTACAGGTACTGGCGAACCTTGGGGTCAACCAGTCCTTTGAGAGCGGTCATACCAATTCTCCTCACGTTGTTTGTCGATCTTCGACTCGATCTTCTCGAGTCGCTCCATGACTCCGGGTCGTCTGGGAACCCCCGGTCTGGCGGGGACCCCGTTCCAGTCGTCAAGAAGATTATTGAGCCTCTTCATCCTTCTGTTGACCCATGCAGCGAATCCCCCGATGGTCACGAACGATGTCGTTGCTGTGATGAGGGCCTGCAGGTCTATGAAGAACCCTGCGCCGTGTCCCATTGATCACCTCACGAAAATCTCGGCGAAAGCGTTGCGCGACTGCGGAGAGTCGAAGAAGACCCTCCCTTTCCGGTAGGACCCGCGGAGCATCTCGGCGATCTTGTCACTGTAACTCATAAGCACCTCGCCCTCCCGGAGAGTCATCTTATTGGTATTATACACCTTCTCGACCCTCGGTCGTTTCTGCTGGCAGAACAGAGTCCCCCAATCCATCCACAGCGAGAAGACTCCCAGGTCCGTCTTGACGGTGAACATGTACTTGGCGGTCCCCGATTTGCGCTGCACGAACTGGCTGGTGTTATCGGCGAAGGAGTTATCGATCGAGTAGTCGGCGTACTCCTCGTCGAAATCCGTCACGAACTTACCGAAGCGCGTCGTCGCCACCTGTGAGGCGAAACGCTGCGAGTCCACGAACTGGGCCGCCACGAACCCGTCCCCGTAGGTGATGAACTCCTTGCCCGGGGTAGGTGTGATGTGCCATTTGATGAAGTACGGGTTCATGATGGAGATTGCGTTGGACAGCATGAGCACCCGTGTCCGGTCCTGATACCTGTCCACCGTGGAGTAGAAGTCGAGGAGTGCTTTGACCTCGTCCTTCAGGTAGTGGATGGTGCCCGTCTCGATGATGAACTCGTCGAAGATGATGGTCGTCACTTTCGGATAGGGGGTGCTCTTGTGCTGCGCCGACGTACTGAGCGCCAGGAAGTAGCCGGCCCTCCTCCAGGCGTCCTTGCCCTCGCCCTTGTTGCGCCAGCACAGCGCCCCGCCTCGGAGCTCGAATTCCTGCTCCGGGAACTCGTGCGCCACGTCGGCGACGAAGCTGCCCCGGGTTTTCAACTCAGTCTTGTACCGCCTCAGGTAGATGAACTCCTCCCCGCGCTCCACGGCTCTCTTGAGCACGTACTTCTTGGCGCCGTACGACTTGCCCACGCCTCGAGCGCCCATGACCATGTTGAACACGGCGTTGCGGGAGAGGATCTTGTCGAACGAGTAGTAGTCGAACTTCTTAGACATAGCGCTTCAGCTTCCACCTGCACCCGCCGAACAGGGACGTGGCATGCCCGTACGCGGGCCCGCGAACGCCGTCGGGGCCCCGCTGTCCGATGATGGTGTCCTTGCCCGTCTCGCAGCAGTATTCGACGTGCCCTCCGCCGGAGTACCAACGGCAGACGATGAGGTCGCCCTCCTTGATCTGGCTGGTGGCGTTGAATCGCCCGCCGCCCTCGGCGATGACCTTACCGCCCTCGGACATGAGGACGGTGGTGCCGCCCTTGCCGATGTCCATGCCCATGACCTTATTGTACAGCCACCATACGAACCCCGAGCAGTCGGTGACGCCGGACTTGTCCGGGTGCAGCCTGGGTTCGTACCACTGGTGGTAGACGTACTTGCCGATGGAGGCTTTGGCGAGTGCGGTCATCTCGCCGATCTTGCCGGGGGCTCCTCCGCCCCCGCCTCCGCCGTCCCCGTTCTTCCCGTCGCCGTCGTCAGATTTCTGGTCGGCTCCGTTGGCCTTCCAGAACCCTCCCACGGTGGGGTAGGCGGCGGCGTTGGATCCGTCGGACATGTAGATGCGCAGCACGCCGGACCCGTCCGTTCGGGCGTGCTTGATCTTCTTCTCCTCCTTGGCCCTGTCCTCACCGTCCTTGGAATTGTCGCCGCCGGAGTCGCCGGGCGCTAGGGTGATGCCCTTGGTGTCGAGGTTCTTGATCATCCGGTATGCGATGACGTATCTCTGCCCGACGGCGTACCACTCCCCCGAGGCTTTGATGGCGTTGGCCATGGAGTCCAGAGTGGGCGCCGACCCGGCGCTGGCCACGAGCCTGTTGAGGATGCGCGCGTAGTTCCCCCAGCGGTGCATGACGACGATGAGGAGCATGCCGGCCTCGGTGTACTTCTCCGAGTCCAGTCCGATGGCTTTGAGTCTGGGGATGTACTCGTCCTCCAGGTCCTTGCGCATCTGGTTGTTCTGTATCTTCTTGCCTTCTTCAGAAGCCAACGCGGCTGATAGCTTCTGCCTATCGGTGCCGCCCAGGGACTGGTACTTGCGGGCCATCGTCCACGAGCCCTTGCCAGCAGCCAGCCACGAGCGGATCGTGGGGCCGAACACGTTCTTGTCGGGGAACTGCTGCAGCAGGTCGAAGGCGCGCCCCTGGGTCCACTGCCCGATGCCGAGCGACAGCGTGTCGGGTGCGGTGATGATGCCGTAGTTGAACCCGGCCTCGACGGTGGCCAGGGTCGCGATGATGCACGCCTTATGCTTGTCATCCCATGCCATAAGTTCCTCCTATATGATGCGGGGCGCCGGGGATCGCCCGACGCCCCGCGGTTGATACGGCTCAGATCAGTGGGCGCGCATCATGCAATTGGACAGGTCGAACCGGGTGCTGTGATTCTTGTCGGTCAGGAACACGGTCTCGATGTGATACCGCCCCGGGCCCTCGAACGCCTCGAAGATGCCCGTGCCCTGGGAGTAGACCATCGCCTCGGGCCACGGGCCGTAGCCGGCGACGAAGGAGCTCCAACGGCGCTGGCCCTTGGGACCGGTGACACGAATGTCGAAGTGGGTGTCCTGAACGTTGTGGACGGTGTGACGCATGATCGCCACGATGATCCACACGTCGTCGGCGTCGAAGTCGAGGTCGAACTCCATGACCGTGACGGGTCGCTCCTCGGGTGTGGACAACGTACGGTCGCCGGAGCCGGCGGTGACCTCCTTGAACCGCTTGTGCAGGGCGCCGACCCTGTTGGCGGCCTGGGTCGCCTGGACCGCCTGGCCGGAGATCGCGTTCGCAGTGGTCTTGGCGTCGATGGAGGCCGTGTTCGCGGCGTTGGCGGTGTCCAGTGCGGCGTCGGCGCGGTCGCGCGCCTCCTTGGCCCTGGCGGCCGCCGACGAGGCCACCTTGTTCGCCTCAATAGCGCTAGTGTTCGCCGTCTCGGAGGCGGTGGTGGCCTTAGTCGCCATGTCGAACGCGCGGGTCGCGTCGGCTTTCGCCTGCGAGGAGACCGACAGCGTCGACTGAGCCGCCTCACGGGCGCTGTGAGCGTCATCCGAGGCCGCGTTCGCCGTCGTCAGCGCGCTGGTCGCATCACGGGACGCCGACTTGGCGGTGACGGTCGCACCGCCCAGGCCCTTGTCGATCTCCTTCATCGCGGAGTTGAAGTCGCCCAGCACGCTGAAGTGGTCGGATGCCACGTAGAGCGGCAGGTTGAAGTTCTCTGTCTTGTTGGTTGCGGGCATATTGAGCCTGCCTCTCTGTCAGGAGACCACCATGCGCTGGAGGTCCGGGATGTTCAGGTTATCGATGTAGTTCAGGTCCTTGGAGGTGATCTGGTCACCGCCCTTGAACTGAGCCTCGTAGACGTCGTAGACGATGTCGATGACGCGCTTGTACTGCCCCGTCACGGGGGAGAACCCGTAGTTCTGGGACAGGGCCGGCATCACGTACTTACCGATCGTCTCCAGTTCGGAGATTGTCAGTGGAACGTCCTCCAGCTCCTGGGCCGTGAGCCCCAGCTGGCTGAAGTCCTCGGCGAGGAGACCGCCGACCGTGTACCGGTTGTGCATGTCGTTGATGAGCTCCTGGAGAGTGGAGCTCTCTCCTCGAAGCCAGTTGAAGACATGCGCCTCATCCGACTCGAAGTGCTTCTTGACGAGCGCCTTCAAGTCGTTCTCGAAGGTGTTGAACTCGTCGTCGTACTTGGCGATGGCGGCCGACAGCATCTCGCGAACCTGGGAGGGGAGCGCGTGGTAGCCCTCCATCTCCTTGCGCACGTCCACCAGGAGCCTGGAGACGGCCGCGTTGTAGTCGGACGCCAGCCCCTGCATCTTCGCCGAGAACTGGTTGACCAGACCCTCGCTCACCCACGAGCGCATCTCCTCCATGAGCTGGAGGTAGGTGTACCCGTCGCGGTAGGTGAACGGTGTGACGTTCGTGACCCGGTAGTCGCCGGGCGTCAGCTGGTACTTGTTATCAATATAGTCCATAGCCCCATCCGTTCACGTACTCGTCTCCTGAAGATCGGATTTGCATGAATAGGCCTCCCAGCTCCGAGATAACGGACATGTCAATATTGAGGAAGGTTTCGCGCCATTTCTGAAGGAGGTCGGCCTTAGGAGTATTATACCCCCACGACCGTGTGGCATTCCCCGCCTTAGTCCCCGTCGTCGTCGCGGTGTCGGAGGACCGCTTCTGCTGATCCTGGGTCGCCGAATTGGAATGGTTCTGCCCGGACCCCCTCGACGATGTGTCGTTGGCGGCCGTCGCATAGTCGTCGTGCCCGGACAGTCGCGTCTGCGGCATCTGGGACTGCACGGTGCGCGCCTTGGACTCCTCCGAGGAGGACACGCGCGAATCGCTGGACAGCGTCTGCTCCGCGTTCTGCTTCGTGTGCATGTCCTGGGTGGTGTCCTGCGTGGAATCCGCCGTAGAATGCACGTCGTGAGTCACCATCGGGTCGAAATCGACCAGCTCCGACTCGTACAACTGGTTGTAGAACGGCATGATCTCATTCATCTTCACCTTCAACTGGTGGATGAACATGTCGATCGACTCATGCGCGATCTCGTTGTACCAGTAGTGGTCCAGGATCTTCTGGTTCAAAGAATCCCTGTACGACTCGTCGAAGATCGGATACTCGTTCAGCCCGATGTTCAACGGACCGACGATCTCCACCACCTTGCGCAACTCGAGTGTGTAGTCAGCCATTGTTCGGGTTCAGCTCCTGCTGGTCGGTCGTCCCCAAGTCTGGATTGCCCTTGTCGAGAGCATCTCCAATACCCCCGAGAGCGGCTGCGGCAAGCATAGCGTTCTGAGCATCCGCGGGCTGAGATTCGTCAAGGTTCCACCTCACATCCACCTGCAAGTCGTACATCCGGTTGATATGCTCGCACGCGTACTTGCGGGCATTCATGGCGACGGCGCGCATCGCCAGAACCTGGCCGGAGGAGCCGCTGGCCTCCTCGGCGACCATGCGCTCCCTCTTCTCGCTGTTCACGTTCATAATGCCCAGGAGTGTGAGCGCCTCGTTCCAAGTCTTGACCTTCGCCTCCATCACGTCCTGAATCTGATGCGGTTTGAACCCGACGTCGAACATGGTCACCTTCTCCGCCAGGGCTGCGGGGGAGAGGGCCTCGGTGCCGAAGATGACCGGCTGCCCCTCGGCGACCTTGCGGAACGCATTCACGAACGACTGGTACTCGTTGTTATCCACCGAGAACACGAACGGATGGCGGGCGCTCAGCATGTTCACCTCGAGTGTGCGGTCGAACGCCGCGAGCCTCTGGGAGTAGATGTCGATGATGTCCCAGTCAGGCTCACGAAGATAGTTCGACCAGATCGGCACGCAGTGCCTGGCGTCCAGGGTCTTCGAGAAAACCTGGTTCCCGTACACCGTGAAATTCGTCGGGTTATCGTACATGTTCACCTGGCCGAGCCCCGTGGCTCGAAGCGCCATGAACCTGTCGAACTCCTCATCGAAGTAGAACACCGCCAGCCCGTCGTACATGAGAGTGGCCTCCAGGTAGCGACGGTCCACAGTGTCCGGGAGTCCCGACCAGGAGAACCTGTTCACACACATCTCCGACATGATCCGCTTGTACATACGGACCAGCAGGGCCTCACGGTTGATCGACGGGTTGTTCTTGAAATGGCCGCCGTTGACGAAGGGCTCGTAGATCTCCTTGCGAACCCAATCCCTCTCACCGTTTCGCTTCACCATATGATCCCCTTAAGCGGCTTGTTGTTAGCCCAGTCGATGCGACCGATCATCGTCTGATCCTTGTGCCACACGGTGACACCCTTCTCGAAAATGCCCCTGATCGTCTGGCGGAACGTCTCGGGCATGGTGCTTCGGGAGATGTTCATCTCCGCCATCTTCCAATAAGTGAAATGCTCCATGCACCTAAAGTCCCCCGGGGGCACCACGGGCGAGTTCATCGCATACCCGTACCGGAGCCAGAACTCGCCGATGCGACGCACAGCGTCCTCGGGGATGAACTTCAGACGTTCGACGATGCTCCACGACTCGGCCGCCAGCATGAAGGCGTCGCCGCCGACCTGACCCGATGTCGTCGGGGCGATAGTCTGGGCGTCCTGAACCCTGGCGTTGATGCCGGCGATGGCATTCGCGTAGTCGCCGTTCGCCGCGTACTTGGCGTAGGCCAGGTTCGTGTCGGCGTTGTAGCGCATGTACCCCTGGTTCAGGTTCGTCAGCGCGGACGCCTGCTCGGCGGACATGCGCGCCGTGTTCACCTGCTGGGAGTACGTCATACCCGCCTGGGCCATCGTGGAGGCTCCGGACAGGGCAGACCCTCCGAGGCCGGCCAGGGCTCCCAGGGGACCGCCGTTGGCCAGGCCCATGAGGGTGGATCCGATCACCTGGCCGCCGACACCGATACCCGTCTTCTGCAGACCCATGCGGGCGTTGTATCCGGCGATGTCCTGATTCCAGGAGTTGTTCAGAGCCGTCTGCTGGCCCGCCTGGGCGATAGCGGCGTTCGCCTGGTTGAACTGCGTCTGGGCGCCGTGCAGAGCCCTCTGCTGCGACCACTCGGCGCTCTGATGCTGGTAGGCGATCGAATGCGCGTTCTGCGCCTGGAACATCAGATAGCTGTTGTTCGTGAGGCTGAACGTCGGCAGGTTCGTGAACCCGGTCATCACATCGAAATGCTCCGACCAGCCGTCGTACTGGTCCATATGCCCGCGGGTGCGCTGACCCAGGGAGTTCACCGTGAACATGATGCGCGGATTCGGGGGCACCACGTGGGACCACTGAGTCACGGCCAGACCGGGCGACTGAATCATCTCGGGCTTGAGCAGCAGGGGAGTACCGGAGAACGTGGTCACCTCCACCAGGAGATACGGGCTCGTCCAGAACTTCCACAAGTGCCGGTAACGGGCCGGAAGGATGTCGTCCTTGCGCAGTTTGTCCGTGAGCGTGATCGACTTGTTGTTAACAAGACCCTTCTCGCCGATCCCCTTCTCCAAGTCGTACACCTCGGCGCCCTGGCGGGAGATGCGCGTGTCACCGCCCTTGGGGTCGACCCCCGACGTCCCGGGCAGCTTCACCTTCAGGTCCTTGATCTCATCGAAGTTGATGACGCCCTTCGGGATCGCCGTGATCGACACGATGCCCTGAGACACCCACGGCACCAGGGACATGGCGTTCGTGAACACGCGGAACCAATCCGCCTTCATCGCGTAGATGGACGTCCCGTTCGGCACGCCCTCGGCGAAACTGCCCTTCGAAGCGGTGAAAGTCGGATTCTTCTCATCCCCGTAGGGCTGGGTGAGGTCCACCGTCGAGGCGATGATGATGTCGAAGTTGGCGGTGTCGATCTTGCCGGCGCTGGGAGTGGAGGCGATGACCTTGCGGTTCACGTCGACGATTTGATACTCGGACCCGAGGTCCAGCCCCTCGGGCACCGTCATGTACTTCTGACCGTAGTAGTCCCACCCGTTCTCGGCGGCGATCGCCATATGGGAGCGTTCGCAGTAGGAGCGGCGCACATTGAACTGGTGCATGTACGTCTGCCAGACGTCGAGCTGCACGGTGATCTGAGTGGTGGCCGGCGCGATGTAGTCGACGCTGGTTATGAAGTAGAAGAATGTATTCCGCGAATTATAAGCGTCACGGTTGTTACGGGCCACCAGGTAGTTGTACTGGTTGGCTTTCGAGAACGGGATCGGAATCCTGATCGGGGCGCCCTGCGCGCAGTAGGTCAGGGACTTCACCTCGATGCGCGACGAATACTCGTTGACGATCGCGTTGAACGCCTCGTCGTAGTTGTCGTACCAGACGACATCGCGGTACTCCTGATCCCACACGACGTTCGTCAGGTACACCTCAGTATTGGGGGACCAGACGGAGTAGTCGAAGCCCATCCCGAACGAGCCAATATCCTCCGGCGGGTCATAAGCTGTAGGCATATATAGAGTATAGCACATAGGTTAAAGGGCCGCCCCGGGGGAGCTCGAACTCAACCCCGGGGCGGCCCATCGCCGGTGAGGCAGAAAGGAGGAAGGACCTCACCGACGGGCTACCCTGCCCACAGCACTAGTGTACCACACGCAGGAGGTGGTGTCACTTCTTCGGCCACACCTTCACGGCCTTGGCCTTGTCGACGGCGATCGACGCAGTCTTCGAAGCGATCGTCTTCTTCACATCCGCACTGTCACGGTAGACCAGAGTGGCGGTCACGGTCACGGCGTCGGCGTCCTCATCCTGACCCAGGTGCAGGATGCCCTCGTTATCGATCTTCGTCCGCTGAGAGTTCGCGCCCGACACGGCGTAGTCGATACCCAGCTCCAGACCATCGGTGTTGTCACCGGTCACGGCGAACGTCACCTCGACGTTGCCGCCCGGAATCGCCTTGTTAGCGGCGCCCACGGGCTTGCCCTCCTGAGTGGCGGTGTAACCGCCCAGGGCCAGGTTGGCGCCAGGACGGACGCGAATGTTCTGGTCGTCGTCGCCGGTCCAGAACATGACAGCGGGGACGAACAGCGACGTGCTGATGACCTCCCAGTGGTGGAGGAAGTAATTCGTTCCCAAACTAACCGGGTTCGGCTGGCTGGTGTTCTCCAGGAGGTTATCGGCGATGACGAAGAAGTCCTTCGTCGTCAGAATCGCCTGAGCCTTGTCGATGCCCATCTGCTCGGCCGGAACCGGGATTACCCGGGCGTACATGTCGACGGGGGAGAGGTTGAACGCGGCGGCCAGAGCCTCGACGTCGATGTTCGCCTTCACCTCGGGGGTGACGATGAGGATCAGATCCTCGCGCTTGGCGAACGTCTCCATGCGCGCCGCATTGTACTGGCGGGACAGGAACGTAAGGTTGTCCGTCATCGCACGAACCCGCTTGATCAGCTGCTTCGCGTCGGACTCGGTGGCGGTCAGGCTCCGAAGGTCGGGAACCTTCACGTGGTAGAAGCCGCCGTTCTTCTCGTACTCGGCGAACAACGAGCAGGTCAGGAGGAACTCGTCCCACTGGTCGGAAGTCGTCGGGGACGCCAGAATCTGCGACAGGTAGTTCTGCAGACCCGACTCGTCCAGGAACGCACGACGCAGCTGGTCGCGGTTCACAGTGATCTTGTAGTACTCCTGACGGTTCACCGTGTGGAACTGGGAAGCGACATTCGGTTTGTGAGCGCCGAAGATATCCTTCTCCATGTAGTCGCGCTCGGAGTTGTACGTGTAGGAGGAGACCAAACCAGTCTGCACCTCCTCGATCGTGTCACCGAAGTTCAGCATGCCCCGCTTGAACTCACGCAGAGGGTTGTTCCACGTGATGTCCCGGGTGATGTACGTGCCGACCCGGTTGATCAGAGCGTCGGTGAACTCGTTGAAATGCGGGGTGTACGACGTCAGCTGCTGGACGACGTCGGCAACGGACCCCTTAGTGGCGGCCGGGATGCGCCGCTGATAGTCGGAGGTGGCGTCGTTGCGGATCCGGTTCAGGATCTCGATATTGTCAAAGTCGCGAATGCGACCGCTGGGGAGCGTCATGGTCAGGCCTCCTTAGGCTTGGAGAAGAAGGAGGCGATGCTGCCGTCGTCCCCGTCGTCAGCATCGCTCGTGTCGTCACCGTGCGACTCGTCGTCGCCGGCGTTGTCCCCGCCCGCGCCGATGGCCTCGAGCAAGTCGTAGTTCTTGCTCTTCAGACCGTCGACAGTCTTGGAAAGAGCAGAGTTGGAGTCAGTCAGCTCCGAAATCTTGGCGCCAGCACTGTCAGCCTTGTCCTTGACAGTATTGTAGGCGGCACGGAGATCGTCATAGATCGTCTCCGACGGCCCCTCCTCGCCAGGATTGATCAGAGACTGAAGGAGACCTTCAAAATCCATGATACCTCCATGCAAACGTATGGGCTATGAGTGGTAGTTCCACTCATAGCCCATACTATCACAGACTGCCGAGAAGCCTCGGCGGAGCAACCAACTCAACGTCGCGGGCCCGGTCTCATCCGGCGGTAGACGCCCACGACGTCACCGATCAGCCCTCCTCGGCGTCTGAGCTCTCGAACGGCCCGGGGGAGGGGTGAGACGCCTCCTCCGACTCCGCAATCTTCATCTTCACGAACTCCGTGACAACCCTCCTCATGAGCTCCGGCTTGGGCACATGAACCTCCCACTGATAATTGTCGAAGAACTCGACCACCCAAACGGGGAGGGTGAGGGAAACCGTCTTGGACTTGCGCATCATGACTCCTTTACTGGCGTGAACGTGAAATGAGTCTCCGTGAGAAATGTTCCCCCGGGTATCATCTTGGGGACAAGTTTACCACCATACGTCTGAGGCTTCAACAAGTCCTCCGGCCAGATCTCATACGGCTTCCCCGTATGAGGGTTCTTCCTCGGAAGGCCGGCGATATGTGTATCTGGCTTACCGTCGCTCACCTCGCAGTACTGCTTCGCCCTCACGAAAATAGCCCTATCGAACGTACCCTCAATCTTCCACGCCCCCAGATGGGTGGGATGAATATTCAAACCCTCCGGGGGCTCCGTCCCCTTCAGATGAAGCGAATCCGTATCAGCATAGAGGAAACGGTCGAAGTTAGCCGCAGCGGAGCGAATCGTATAATCCCGAGCCCAGGAGGTCACGAAAACCCCGACGGGGGTGTACACGGGCTTCACAACTTCCTCATTCTCAGATGACACATACTTTACAGCGCCGTTGTGAAGCACAGGAAGCTTATTGCGCCTCTCAATACGAGCTGCGAACTTACCGTACAAAGAATTGAGCATCAACTTGGCGATCTGCCGCTTTCCGCCCGTAGAAGCCTCCTTAACAGCCATCCACTTATCGATATAATCCTTGAAGGTGCCTATCCGGCAGTGGAAAATAGTGACATCGCTATAGCTGTACAAATCCACATCATACATGTCATTGATGAGTCTCCAGTCAACGTTCGTCATACGCATCTCAGTCGGCTCATCCACCACGCGCTGATACTCCGTCGGATTGGCTCTGTGTGAACCTCGCAATTGGATGCAGGGGATACCCCGCTCCTTGAGCTTCGCAGTGAAACGAAAAGTAGCAATCCAAAGATAATTGTCGGAGATCTCCTCGGGAGGAATATCAACCGAACAGGGATTCCCAAAGGGGAGGGGCCTCGAATACATGATATACGGGTACAGAGAATTAACGTCGAGCACCATACCCTCACCCTGCACGACACCGGCTGTGCGGCTATCAGCATAAGTGAACCCACCACGATAGGCGGCTCGCACTTTCATGTCATCCTCCAGGGAAAGAGTGGGAAACCATTTCTTGAAGGTTTTCCTCCCCACTACCTCCTTGTACCCCTTCAAAGCATCAGAAGAAGCCGTCATACTAGTAAGCCCCTCGGCAAGCTGCTGACGAAGAGCCTCTGCGACGATCCCCGTATCATTACGTACGTACTGACGCTCCTCGAACGTCGGTCGGTAACCAGGCTCGCGATAGGTTACGTAATCGATCACCCCCTTGCTCATCTCGAGCCCATAAGCACCCGCCATGCTCTGAACGGAGAGAGGGATCTTCTTCAACGAATCCATGAAAATAACATCTGCATCCTCCGTCGCAACCCAAATCCTGTAGAACTGGCTCTCAGAGGAGATAATAGGGGTGAACGACAGCGGGGGAGGGGCCCCCTTCACAACATTCGGATCATTGCAACGGAATCCATTGTGAAGAAGCCAATCAATAATGTACCCGCCATCGAACTTCAGATTATGGAAGAAAACGGTCCTCTCTCCCGCAAGGATGGAATGCATGAACTCATCGATCGTATACCCGATCACGTTGACGTTCCAGTCGTCAACATTTCGCACAGACCAAAGCCATACCCGGGTGGAGTCGGGAAGCGACCCGTCATCAGGAATATCAGCTGTAGTCTCAAAATCCGCACAAAGAATCTGCCTCTCATCGGAGAGGGCGGACTTGCATCGTCTTGGCATAGCCGACAGCATCCTTTCCACTGAACAAGTCCTCACTCTGAGCTGTGAACGCATCATCAGGTGAGTTTCGATCGGAATCGAACTCCTTATTCCCCTCATAACGGAACGTCAGACCCGAAATGAACTCATCATCAACGGTCCACAGCACGCGAAGCAAATCATCGGGAAGATCCGCCAAAGCTTTCAACCCTGGGTTTCCTGAACTTTCCGTAAGCTTACGAATATTGGTCCGTATACCCTCCACCATCTTCTTATCAGCCCTCGTAGTGGAAACCTCGCGCTCCCTATCAGTAAGAATCTTAACAGCGCGCTCATTCGTGAAAGTGTGCACCTTATACGGGTCGCGCTCGGTATACATGCGAGCATCATCCCCCTTGTGGGCGTAAGGTCTCCTGATATTGAAAACCTCAGAAAAAGGCCGTGAACCCCTCCATGGAATCTCAGTGCCCCCAACTCGCTGATAGAACTCCCTGGCATGCTCATTACTCCTCTTCTGAGCATACACGTAACGGAGCATACTCTTAGCCGAGATTGGCTCCCCCGAACGAGAAGGGTAGTAAGAGACGTTAGGAGCCATGAACTCCTCCAGACGATGCGCATGAGCCTCTACCTGGGCCTTAGTCATACGACCCACTAGGGGACTACCCTTACGCGGATCTAGGGCCGTACGGGCGATGTCAACGCCTCCTGCGCCATGCGTAGCCTCCCGCAGAGGGCGCAAGACGGACGGGGCGTACGTCCCCTGTCGGATCTTGCTGATCTTCCTCGAAGCGCGAGCCTCAAGACGCCGAGCATAATCGCGCCAACCCTCAAGATCTGTCGGCTTCTCAAGCCTAGCCATTGACGGGCTCCTTTCTAATCACACTAATAGTATAACACAAACAACAGAGGAGGGCGCCACACAATGAAAGTGTGGCGCCCTCATACGGACAGGATCAACGGCGATAAGCGCGCCGCGGGTTAGCCAGCGTCGAACGATCCCCCTTCTTCATGTAGCCGAGGAACTTCGGGAAACGAACCTCAAGGGACTGGCCGGAACCATTCTTCGACTTCCACTCACGAAGAACAAGCGTCCCCGAAAGGGTGACCTGATCACCCTTGCCGACAATCCCCATAATGTACTCATAGGAATCGCCGAAGAAAGAAGCGTTCAGGTAAAGGGGCTCACCATCGTCAACCCATTCCTCGCTCTTCTTATCGAACTGACGGCGAGTAGCTGCAATACCAAGGCGAACAATCAATTCGCCCGACTTGGTCTTAGCGGTCTCAGGGTCGCGGGTCAGGTTGCCGGTAACGGTCATCTCAGCACTCATCAGAGTCGCCTTTCTGTTCAGTGCTGCCAATAGGGCAGCGGATCTTGAATAGCGTCCACAAGGGGCGTTGCTTGCGAAAGATAGTATACCACACTATCAAACGCGAAGCGCTGGAGATCGGCGACGCGAATATCAAACATGTAGGTCGCCGTCATACGACGCACAGTGCCCGAATACAAATCGACATGGAATCTCTTAACACCCAGCGTCAAAACAATGCGGTAGTCACAACCGGCCCAAGTGAAGGTGGTGAAGTACTGCAGGTTGCCGCGATGGCGAGTGTAATTCCAGGCTGTGTCCTCGAACACTGGCAGTCGACTCATTTGGTAGCCCCTTCCTCGTTTGCTTGTGGCGCCATCATAGCACACACCACCCCACACACAAC
>ERZ773069.780-NODE-780-length-19742-cov-13.928633_pt1 | contig 19742 bp, 20 predicted proteins | sample MGYA00580619_ERZ773069 | MGnify/ENA primary metagenome ERZ773069 (study PRJEB29015, sample SAMEA2738007) | human oral metagenome | biome: human oral; feature: human-associated habitat; material: dental | place: China | collected 2108 ...
CTTCCAGATAAGACTTGACACTGGTCAAGGGAGTACGCAATTCATGACTGACATTAGAAACAAATAGTCTCCGCTCACGTTCCTCTTTTTCCTGCTCCGTTGTATCATGCAGCACTGCAACCAGCCCTGAAATAAAGCCTGATTCTCGCCGAATCAAGGCAAATCGAACACGTAAACTTAAAAACTCTCCATTTTCATCCTGCGAATCAATGGTCAGCTCTGGAACTTTCGTAATCAAGTCTCGTAAGTCATATTCGTCTTCGATATCCAGCAGTTTTAAGATATTCATCTTTCGTGCTTCGGATTCTTTAACCCCCAACTGCTTGGTCGCCATATCATTAATCATGATAATCTGCCCACGACGATTGGTCGCAAGAACGCCGTCCGTCATATAGGATAAAATACTCGACAGGCGCTTAGTTTCTTGCTCTAAATTTTCATGCGTTAGACGGATTACCTCAGATAAATCATTGATACTATTAGTAATATCCGTAATTTCTGGGCCACCTTGCATATCTAAAACTTCTGAATAATCTCCTGCAATTAAGTCTTTCACTTTTTGATTCAATTGGCGAATACGAACATTATCACGTCGGTTTTCCAAGGAAAGCAAGGTAATCACCAAAATAAATCCTAAAATGAGTAAGACAAATACAAAATCTTTTGATACAACAAATTGTCTAATATTATCAATCATTGTTTCTCATGTAATATCCAACGCCGCGCCGTGTTAGAATATACTCTGGTCGGCTAGGAATATCCTCAATCTTTTCTCTCAAACGGCGAATTGTCACATCGACCGTCCGTACATCTCCAAAATAATCATAACCCCACACCGTTTCTAGCAGATGTTCACGCGTCATCACTTGCCCGATATGCGTTGCCAAATGGTGGAGCAATTCAAACTCACGGTGTGTTAAATCTAATTCTTCGCCATGCTTTTTCACGACAAAAGCATCAGTCAAAATCTGCAAATCTCCAATCACAATTTCTGTCAGAGCAGCTTCTGCTTCTTGATTTTCAATTGTCAAATCTGTCCGCCGCAAAATGGCTTTGACACGCGCCTGCAACTCACGATTAGAGAAAGGCTTTGTCATATAGTCATCCGCACCGATTTCAAGACCAATAACTTTGTCAAATTCGCTGTCTTTGGCAGAAAGAACGATGATTGGCACATTACTCGTTTTCCGAATCGTTCGCGCCACCTCTAAACCATCCATTTCGGGCAACATCAAGTCCAAAATCAAAATATCTGGACGTTCTGCTTCAAACATTTCTAACGCTTCGCGACCGTCGAAGGCTGTCACTACTTCATAACCTTCTTTTACCATGTTAAACTTTATAATATCTGAGATTGGTTTCTCATCATCTACAACTAATATTTTTTTCATTCTATTCACCTTTTTCTATCTTTTCATTATACCAAAATTTCCTTAAAATTTACCAATTCAACTCATAACACATCATTTCTTTACTTTACAAATTTAAAACAAATATGTTAAAAATATGACAGCAAAGACAGGTTTTCATATCAAAAAATAGTCCAGACAAAAGCGTCTTAGACCATTCATTGAATTTTTAGGAAAAACTATGAAACGCAATACACCTGTCTTAACTTTTCACTGCTACTGTAGTAATTTCCTAAAGAAGCAAATGCTCTGAACTGCTAGATGTTCATTTACTTGTCTTTCTCCAGCGAAATATCCCATAACCTAACAGCATCCCCACCAATAAACAGATAAAATAGGCTGCATCATACAGGAAAATCCATTCACCAAAGGTCAGAATCGTCACAAAGAACATGAGTGTCGCTAAAAGCAAAAAACGGCGAGAAAAACCATTTAGTCCAGCATAGACAACTGCTACAAGGAATGTTGCCAGCGGTGAATATATCAAAACATTATTCACCACCAAGCCCTTTCGTAACAATTCGTCCATTGGTATCATTTGGACAATTCCATAAAATAACGAATAGAAAAAGAGTAGTACAGCTAAAAAAGGAAGATCGCGTTTCATTTTCCCACCTCACTAGTCTAGGAGTTTTATTTTAGGTATTTCTGTATATTTTTGATTTGTCGTTTAGATGCTTTAAACATTCGCGCTGATCCATTTACAGGAAGGGCAATCGCTTTTTGGGGAAGATAAATGACAGATTTCGCTAATCGCTTACTAACAGACTCCTCCGGATATAAATCATTGTTGAAATCTTTTGAAATGGTTAAATCCAAATAAAATTCATAGACACGACGGCCGAAGTTTTCAGCAGAGATTTCGTATAATTTTGCAGCGAGACTTTTCTCATCCAAATCCGGTGTTGCAATAACAGCTTCCAAAATCGCTCCTGCCAAATCACATTCTTCATAATAAAGCGTTCCAAACATCTTGTCATTGATAACGTTGTCCAGATAAGGATTTCCGTGAGCAATAATAGGAGTGCCACTCGCTAGGCTTTCTAAATATGTCAAGCCCTGCGTCTCACTCGTTGAAGCAGAAATAAAGAAATCCGCTGCTTTATAATACAATGCGGTTTCACTTGGTGCAATCATTCCTGTGAAAATCACTGCATCTGTAATGTTCAACCGTTTGGCCTGCGCTTTTAAGTCAGACAAATAAGGACCGTCTCCTGCCACTACTAATTTCACATCTGGATTTTCTTCCAAAACTGCCGGCAGAGCAGCCAAAACTGCCTGAATATTTTTTTCATAAGAAATGCGTGATAGGCTAAGCAACATGGTTTCTTGATTTGAAATGCCTAATTTTTCTCGTAAATCAGCAATATTCTCAGCAGTAATTTCTGGACGTTCAAATTTGGCCAACTCAATTCCAGTCGGGATAACCCGTTTTTCTACTTTTACTTTGTATTTCATGAGTAAATCATAGACAATCTCGCTCGGACAAATCACACCGTCCAAATCACTCATAAATCCACGAACAATGTATTTGACCATACTAGGACGAATGACCATACCTTTAGCAATATAACGTACATAATCTTCATACTGTGTATGATAGGTATGAACAACTGGAATCCGCAGCTCTTTCGCAATCCAAACACCCAACAACCCCAAAGAAAATTCAGTCTGGGTATGAATAATATCCAATTGATATTGGCGAGCAATCTCTAAAGCCGTTGAAAAACCGCGATAAGCAATTCGCCGATCTTTAAAGGCAAAAAACGGCACGCTGGGAATCCGAATAATCTGCCAATCCTCATAACGATTGACATCCTTATCTGTCGTTGTAAAAATAAAAACGGTATGTCCTAGCTTTTCTAATTCTGTTTTTAAAGTGCGAATACTAGTTGCCACCCCTGAAACCTGAGGGAAATACGTATCCGTAAAAAGACCAATTCGCATGCTACATCTCCAATACTTCTCGATAAGCATCCACAAGCTTATAAGCCACATCATCAATTGAACGACTCTGCGCTACCTTATAGCCAGCTTCCCGCTTATCCACCTTTCCATCCAAAATCTTTTGAATAGAATCTACAAACTCATCTACATTGTGTCCCAATTCAGCTGATTGTTCATCAATCCAACCTTCATATACAGGAATATCACGTAAAACGACATGTTGATGACTAGCCAACGCCTCTAGCACCACAATCCCTTCTGTTTCTTCATAACTGGGGAAAAAGAAGAGACTGCTACCACTCATAGCTCCCTCAAAAACAGCACCTTTAAAATAACCCGGAAATTCAACATTTTTAGGATGATTAAAAAGTACAAGATTTCTGATTTTCCGTGGAATGATCCACTTGTTAATGCTGCCCAGCCAGATAAAGCGTACATCTGGCATCCTGCGTGCTACTTCTACAAAGTCTTCTATTCCCTTGCGTCTGAAATAAAGTCCCGCACAAACAACCACCTTATCTCCTTCTTGGATATGAAAATGTTTTCTAAATACTTCTTCTTTATGTGGATCTTTTTTATATTTCTGAAGGTCAATCCCATTAGAAACCACCACAATTGGTGTTGTCACGCCATAGCCCTGAATCAACTTTTTGGAATACTCAGACGGTGTAATGATAAAATCCGCCATTTGGTACATGTGAGCTAAATATTTTCCAAAGGCTTCCGCAAAAAAGTTTGACCCGATAAAGGAATTGCGAAAATCTTCTTTAGTCGAATGCCCATGCATAATCACTTTTTTCCCTTGTTTTTTTGCTTTGTGCAAAAGTCGCAAACTTCTAGGCCCATAAGTATTGATATGAACCACATCATAATCTCCTGAAGAATCGGTCGTGTAGGGAATTCCAGCCAAGTCCAGTGCTTTCATCTGATGCTGCAAAGCTCGTCCAATACCTGATTTTTCCAAAACCGCTTTACCCTCTAAATACAGTAATACTTTCATGTCTTCTATTATACCCAAAAGATAGAAAAAATAAAACCACAAAGGTATAAAGCCTCTTGAAAACAAAAATGTCTGAGACAATAACATCTCAGACATAAACTACTCTTATAATAAACGAGTAGCAAAACGATTGGACAACGAACTTAAAATTGAAAATTTCAAGTTCTGTCTAACTCTACTTACTTTCTTGTTGAACGGCGCTCAATAAGACCATGAGCTAATACCACTTCGCGTTCTTCTAGCTCTTCCTTGTGCATAATCTTAGTCAGCATGCGCATACTAATCGCACCAAGGTCATACAAAGGCTGACCAATAGTTGTCAAATTTGGACGAGTAAAGCGTGCTACCTGCGAATCATCGCTAGTGATGATTTCAAAATCTTCTGGTATATTTACACCTTTGTCTGATAATCCATTTAACAATCCAGCCGCCAGCTCATCACCAGTCACAAAAGCTGCTGTAGCTTTAGAAGCAATGACCCGTTCTGCTAATTGATAACCATCATCATAGCTGTATTTTGACTCAAAAACCAATCCTTCACTATAAGTAAGTTTAGCTTTCTTCAAAGCCTCTTTGTAACCAGCTAAACGAATCTTACCATTGATGTCGTCCACCAAAGGTCCGCTTACAAAAGCAATTTTTTGATTATTTTTCGTAAGACGTTCAACTGCATCCATGGTTGCTTGCTTATAATCAATATTCACACTTGGTAATTGATGCTCCACATCAACCGTGCCTGCAAGCACAACTGGCGTCCGCGAACGAGAAAACTCGGAGCGAATCTTTTCTGTTAAATGATAGCCCATAAAAATGATACCATCTACTTGTTTTGAGAACAGCGTATTGACAACAGAAACTTCTTTGTCATCATCTTCATCACTATTGGCTAAGACAATATTATATTTGTACATCTCTGCGATATCATCAATTCCTTTTGCAAGCGTTGCAAAATAACTGCTTGTGATATTTGGAATGACAACTCCAACAGTCGTCGTCTTTTTGCTAGCAAGACCACGCGCCACTGCATTTGGACGGTAATCCAAGCGGTCAATCACTTCCAAAACTTTTTTTCTTGTATTTTCCTTTACATTTTTATTTCCATTTACCACACGGCTAACGGTTGCCATTGAAACTCCCGCTTCACGCGCGACATCATAAATGGTTACTGTATCGTCTGTGTTCATGCTTCTTCCTTTCTATATTGAAAATATCGTTTTCACATTCCTACCAAACTCATTTTATCACTTATTGGAAACACTTTCAAGCATTTTGATAACTTTTTGAAAAATCTTGTTCTTTAGGCAAATTTCTAGCAATTTTATCAATGATTTTACAAGAAAAATCTACCCAATCTGTGAAATTTTTGAAGCGACAAAAAAGTTCTTACTGTCCTCTTGATTTTTACTTATTTTTTTGCAAAAATAGAGGAGTAGAAAGAAGGTACTAGAATGACCAAAATAAATCAAATTATTTCTTATCTGGAAACAGAAAAAACAGATGTTGCCGTGGTTTCTGATCCTGTAACGATTAATTATTTAACAGGATTTTATAGCGACCCTCATGAACGCCAGATGTTTCTTTTTATTTTCACAAATCATGAACCACTACTCTTTGTCCCAGCTCTTGAAGTAGATCGCGCTAGTGCGATTGTTGATTTTAAGGTTGTGGGCTATGTTGATTCTGAAAATCCTTGGGAAAAAATCAAAGCAGCCTTGCCAGCGGACAGCGCCCACAAAGTTGCTGTTGAATTTGATAACTTGATTTTGACCAAATACAATGGATTGCGGACCGTTTTTGAACAAGCTGAATTTACAAACTTAACCCCATGTATCAATCGTATGCGCCTCATCAAATCGGCCGATGAAATCAAGAAAATGTTTGTCGCAGGAGAATATGCAGATAAGGCTGTTAAGATTGGTTTTGATACTATTTCTCTCGATAAAACAGAAACAGATATTATTGCTCAAATTGACTTTGGTATCAAACAACTCGGATATGAGATGAGCTTTGAAACTATGGTTTTAACAGGTGATAATGCTGCTAATCCGCATGGCATTCCTGGTGCAAACAAAGTCGAAAACAATGCCCTGCTTCTATTTGACCTTGGCTGTATGGTCAATGGTTATGCCAGCGATATGACACGGACAGTTGCTGTTGGAAAACCAGATCAGTTTAAAAAAGACATTTACAATCTAACGCTTGAAGCTCAACGGGCAGCTCTTGACTTCATCAAACCCGGAGTAACAGCTCATGAAGTAGACCGCGCAGCACGCGAAGTCATCGAAAAAGCCGGTTATGGTGAATACTTCAATCATCGTCTGGGGCATGGTATCGGCATGAGTGTTCACGAATTTCCATCTATCATGGAAGGAAATGATATGGTTATCGAAGAAGGTATGTGCTTCTCTGTTGAGCCTGGTATCTATATTCCTGGAAAAGTTGGCGTTCGTATTGAAGACTGCGGGCATGTCACAAAAGAAGGCTTTGAAGTCTTTACAAGTACAAGTAAAGATCTGCTCTATTTTGATTAAATGCTAAAAATTAGACTTGGTACAATAAAGGGACTGCAATTAAGTAAAAATATTGTGCCACAAAAATATTCGACAAGACTTGCAGCCTAGTGGTTATTAACCTTGTCTTGGAAGAAACTGAACCTGTACAAACAGCCTAAGTGTTCATCCAACCAGCTTATACCGCTTGGTTCAAGAAGATGAAAATATAGATAATAAAAAGAGGTTGGGACAAAAGTTCCCATCCTCATTGTATTTATAGTTTGGCCTGCAAAACGTAGTGGTTGGTTGGATATCCTTATCCCTTGTTATACCTGTGATCGCGGCTATCCTAACCCAACTGTCCCAGCCTCACTTTGTTGTGCTCAATATAAAATTAAACAACTTGAAAACTCAAAAAAGAAAATTGATAGAGTCGGTAACTACTGTAAAATCTGAGAATATTTTTCAAACTGAACTTATAAAACAAAAGAAAATCAAAGTCTCTGAAAAAAATTTTTGTTCACTTCCTATGTTATTTGTGCTAATGTCAAGAAAAGCTCTGCATAATTTTCTAAAAAGAGTTCCTCTGCACTATAAATTATCTGAGATTTGACAGGCAGAAAACCATTCTGAGATAAGTTTTCTTCCAATTCATCAAGATGAAAGCCATGATGATTTACGCCTGTTTTAACAAAATCTGCAATAAAAAGCTGTCCGTCCTCTACAAGATGATTTCTAAACATTGCTAGAGTCTTCTCAACATTTGGCATATGATGAAGAACACGACTAACCACGATGATGTCAAACAATTGGTTTAATGGTTTTGTCAACAAATCCTGCTGTAACAAATAAACATTCTCAATGGCTTGCTTTTCCACTTTTAGGCGAGCTTGATCAAGCATTTTATCTGAAATATCAACAAGCGTGACTGACTTGGATTGTGCCGCTAATGGCAGAGTCACCAAGCCTGTACCACCGCCAAAATCCAAAATGCGCTTGTCAGAAAAATCTACTATTTGTTTTTCCACTTCCTGGCGAATGAGATCAGCAATAAATATATTTTTTGGAGAATCGAATGATTCTGCTTTATGATTAAAATGATGTTCCATATTTTTAGTTTAACACAAAGAACATTATTCCACCAGAAAAATGCTTAACTGGTTTTCTACTTTTTTAGTAAGCTTACTTTCAAGTCATTACGCAAAAACCTCAGAACAGTGAATTCTGGTCAACTTCCATAAGGCTGATTAGGTACTTCTTACGAGTTTGACTAGGAAACAAAATTAACCTTACCTCGCAAGCATTATTCGCAACTTCAACGCAATGTTTTGAACAATCAACTACTGTGCATCAAGCTTATTTCTATTTAAAAAGCGAAGCTGAGAAACTACTATCCCAGCCTCGTCTACTATTTGATATATTTTTTATTTAGTCATCAAATCCATTTGGGTGTTTGCTTTGCCAATGCCAAGCGTCTTGGCACATGCGTGTAATATCAAATTGTGCTTCCCAGCCTAATTCCTCTTTTGCTTTTGTAGAGTCGGCATAGCAAGTTGCAATGTCACCAGGGCGGCGGTCAACAATCTTATAAGGGATTGGTTTGCCGACTGCTTTTTCCATATTTTGGATAATTTCTAAAACAGAATATCCTTTGCCGGTACCAAGGTTATAGATATTTAGACCAGCAGTTCCTTCAATCTTTTGCAGAGCAGCCACATGTCCTTTTGCCAAATCCACCACGTGAATATAGTCACGAACACCAGTACCGTCAACTGTTGGATAATCATTACCAAATACTTGCACTTCTTTTAATTTTCCAACAGCAACCTGCGTCACATATGGCAAGAGATTATTTGGAATGCCATTTGGATTTTCACCCAAATCACCACTTTCATGAGCACCAATTGGATTAAAATACCGAAGCAAGACAACATTCCAGCTTGAATCAGCTTTATAAATATCTGTCAGCATTTCTTCAATCATTAGTTTTGTACGTCCATAAGGATTGGTGACTGACAGAGGAAAATCTTCTAAAATTGGAACAGTATGAGGATCGCCATAGACAGTTGCAGAAGAGCTGAAAATGATATTTTTACAATTGACTTCTTCCATAACACGTAGCAATGTCAATGTTCCTGTAATGTTGTTTTCGTAATAAGTCAATGGAATTTGTGCTGATTCACCAACCGCTTTCAACGCTGCAAAATGAATCACACCTGTTGGTTGTTCTGCTTTAAAGATTTCAAGCAAGGCTTTCTTATCACGAATGTCCACTTGATAAAATGGAATTTTTTGACCAACAATTCGTTCTACAACTTCTACACTTTTTTTGCTGCTATTCACTAAATTATCAACAATAACAACTTCGTGTCCAGCATTGACTAACTCAATAACGGTATGCGTTCCGATAAATCCCGCTCCACCTGTTACTAAAATTTTATGTTTCATGATTCTCCTTTAAAGACAAAGATTCAATACTAGTTTATTTCAACACTTTTTGAGTCTTAGCATAGTTAGCTTCGACAGCTTCTTTTTCAGCTTTCCACCAATCTTGGTGGTCTGTATACCATTTTATAGTTTCTTTCAATCCAGCCTCAAAGTTGGTAAATTCTGGTTTCCAACCTAGTTCATCACGCAACTTGCTAGCATCAATAGCATAGCGCAGGTCGTGACCCGCACGGTCTGTTACATGGTCGTAAGCGTCAGCTGGTTGTCCCATTTCTTTGAGAATGAGCTCTAGCACTTCTTTGTTATTCTTCTCACCATCTGCACCAATTAGGTAGGTTTCACCGATTTTCCCTTTTGTGAGAATGGTCCAAACCCCTGATGAATGGTCATTGGTATGAATCCAGTCACGAACATTCTTTCCTTCACCATAAAGTTTTGGACGAATGCCTGAAAGGATATTGGTAATTTGGCGCGGAATAAATTTTTCGATGTGTTGATATGGTCCATAGTTATTTGAACAATTAGAAATAGTTGCCTTGACACCGAAAGAGCGTACCCAAGCCTTGACAATCAAATCAGAAGCTGCCTTAGTTGAAGAATAAGGTGAGCTTGGATTGTATTTGGTTTCTGGGGTGAATTTTTCACCTGGTCCTTCACCATGCCCCGGAAGATCTTCACGAAGAGGAAGGTCACCATAAACTTCGTCAGTAGATACATGGTGGAAACGAAGATTATATTTACGAGCCGCTTCAAGAAGCGTATAAGTTCCGACAAAGTTTGTATCAATGAATGGACGTGGGTCATTAAGTGAGTTGTCATTATGGCTTTCTGCCGCATAGTGAACAATAGCATCTGCATCCTTAGCCACTTGGTCAACAATCACTGCATCAGCAATATCTCCAACAACCAACTCCACGCGGTCGCCTAGAATTTCTTCAATGTTGGCACGGTTACCAGCATAAGTCAGTTTATCCAGAACAGTAATATGCACATCTGGAAAGTTATTATAGACATAATGGACAAAGTTAGAACCGATGAATCCTGCTCCACCTGTCACTACAATATTTTTATATTCAGTCATGAAAAGATTTTCTCCTATTTTCTAAGGGTATTATAACATATCTTTGGTCAAAGGCTTAACATCCTTAAGCATTGGATGATTCTTATCTGCTTCAGAAACTTCTGCTTGGTCAAGATTTTCCCATTCAATCTCAAGAGCGGGGTCAGCATAGTTGACAAAGGCATACTTAGGTTTCAATTCCAATGCCCAGTAGTCATTGACCAAATAGCTATAAGAAACTGTATCTGACAATACTTGGAAACCATTTGCTACACCGCGAGGAACGAAAATCCCTTTGCTGGCATCAATGACCGTTTGGTAGGTATTTCCGAATGTTTCCCCTTCACGCAAATCAACCCAAGAACCGAGAACTTTTCCGCCATCTGCGACAGAAATGTACTTATCCCAAGGTTCTGCATGAAGACCACGGAGCACATTTTTGCGGGAAAAGCTGACATTGTTTTGGAGCTTACCTTCAGCAAAAAAGCTTTCTGGAAAACCAAGGGGTACCATTTTTTCTTTTTGAAAGTTTTCCTTGAACCAGCCACGATTGTCCCCATGAACTGGAATATCAAATTCCAGCATGCCAGGAATGGCTTCAATCTTACGAACTGCTAATTTTTTTTCAAAAAATTGTTCAGACATGTCTTATTCTTCTCCAATCAAACGTAATAAGTAGTGACCGTATTCGTTCTTTTTAAGTGATTGTGCCAAATCATGCACTTGTTCTTTGGTAATATAACCCATACGGTAAGCAATTTCCTCTAGGTTTGCTACTTGCACATTTTGCATACGTTGGACGGTTTCGATGTATTGAGCAGCTTCTAATAAGCTCTCGTGTGTACCGGTGTCCAACCAAGCAAAACCACGTCCCATCAGCTCAACAGACAAATCACCGCGGTCTAAGTAAGCCTTATTGACATCAGTGATTTCCAGCTCTCCACGTGGACTAGGCTTGATATTTTTAGCAATTTCTACTACGTCATTGTCATAGAAATAAAGGCCTGTAACTGCATAGTTAGAACGTGGCTGTTCTGGTTTTTCTTCGATAGAGATTGCATTCATATTGTTATCAAATTCAACCACACCGAAACGCTCTGGGTCTTTTACTTGATAACCAAAAACAGTCGCTCCGTTTTCCTTAGAAGCAGCTTTTTGCAGCATTTTACTAAGACCTGGGCCATGATAAATATTATCACCTAAAATCAAAGCCACATGGTCATCTCCGATAAAATCAGCACCTATGATAAAGGCTTGCGCCAAACCATCTGGACTTGGTTGCTCAGCGTAAGAAAGTTTGATGCCGAACTCCGAGCCATCACCCAACAAATCCTCAAAGCGAGGGAGATCTGTCGGTGTTGAGATAATCAAGATGTCCTTGATACCAGCCAGCATGAGGGTTGACAATGGATAATAAATCATGGGTTTGTCATAAACCGGCATGAGTTGTTTAGATGCAGCTCTAGTCAAAGGATATAAACGTGTACCAGAACCACCTGCAAGGATAATACCTTTCATAATGAGTTTCCTCTCTTAAATGTATTCTCCTTATTTTACCATTTTTGAAAGCGGATGTCATCCTTTAAGAAAGAGAGCATTTTCATTCAAAGCTTTTCATACTTAATAAAAATTAAAAACGAAACCAAAAATCTGCCAAGATAGAACTGTTGTTATCTAGGCAACTGATAAAATAGACGCCTAATTTAAAAAAGTATCTGCTATCCCAAAGCCACATCCAATACCATCATCAATACAAAGCCCACCATGAGACCTAAAGTCGCAACATCTGTATTGCCATTTGTCTGAGAATCTGGTATTAGCTCCTCCACGACGACGAAAATCATGGCTCCCGCCGCAAAAGACAGGGCATAGGGGAGAATAGCCGTCATTGCCATAACCGCATAAGCGCCAAGAACCGCCCCGATAGGCTCAACAATAGCTGACATCGAGCCCCAGTAAAAAGCCTTAAGACGCGATTCCCCGTCTATCCGTATAGGAATGGACAAGGCTGCCCCTTCCGGCACATTTTGGAGACCAATTCTCAAAGCCAGACCTACGGCTCCGATAAAGACTTCTGGACTGGAATTGCTGGATAAGGCACCAAAGGCCACTCCTACTGCCAAGCCTTCTGGAAAATTGTGTATGGTAATAGCCAGAAAAAGCAGGGCCGTTTTGGACAGTTTATTCCGGCTGTGCTCCGGCAGACTTTCTGCCTCAGATATATCCATCTTGCTAAGGTGTAAATGGGGTACTACCGCATCAATAAAGCGCAAGAAGAAACCACCCAACAGAAAACCAAGGGCGGCTGGCATCCAAGACCAGACTCCATAGTTACCTTTTGCATACTCAATTGAAGGCTGCAAGAGCGACCAAAATGAAGCTGCAATCATGACACCAGCTGCAAATCCCATCATAATATCCAGCAGCTTACGACTGACTGTTTTAAAGAAAAAGACAACCGCAGAGCCTACAAATGGTACAGCCCCATGTAAAGAGTCCCGCCAAAAAAGCCTGCAGCACCACAGGCTGCTCCTGCAACCAGTTCATAACAACTTCATCTCCTCATTATCTTTCATCATACAATATCGTCTTGGTTTCTTTGATGCAATGGTTCTCTTCATCCCAATAGTGAATCCGCTCAAAGGAGCCTTTTCGCCAGTACAAAGGAAGCCTATCTCTGATGTCGTCCTGCATGAATAACGATTCCAGTTCATCAATTGACCACCATTTGGGCTGACCTTCCCGTGATTCCGTTAGCAGTTCCCCTTCAAAATCCTCACAGAGAAAATCATAATAGACATAACGCTCTGCTTTTGTCGGATTGGTAAAACCTGAAATGCCTTTAAGCTGTAATTTCAAAGCCGTCAATCCCGTTTCCTCTTTCAACTCACGAGCTGCTGCTTCAAAAAAGGATTCTGGAAACTCAACTTTTCCACCTGGCTGAATCCAACCTTTAAAATCATCATGCTGTCGATTGAGCAAAAGAACTTGATTCTCTTTTTTCACACAAACATTGACCCAATTTAAAATATTCTCTGTCATCTACTTCTCTTTCTTAATGTAGATTTCAATGGGATAATCCGCTGGATTTAAACTACCGTTTTTTCCCTGAATTATCTGAACTAAATGATATCCGATGAGAGGTCCTGTCGTCAAGCCAGACGAGCCTAAACCACTAGCTGCAAATACCTGAGGAAGATCTGGCACCTGGCCAAAGAAGGGAGAAAAGTCACTAGTATAGGCTCGAATTCCGACCCGTTCGTTCACCACTTTCGCCTGAGATAACCTAGGAAAATAGTAGAGAGCCTCCTGTTCCATTTTATCTAGCATGACCTGATCTACTTTAAGGGCATAGCCCATTTCATTTTCGTGTGTAGCTCCCATACTGATTTTGCCATTTTGAAAAGGAATAATATCTAGCTCTCCTTCTGGCATAACAACTGGATAATCATCTGTCACCAGAGCAGTCTGATAATCTCGCAACTGCCCTTTTTGTGGACGAATATCCACTTGATAACCTAATGGACTCAAAAACTCGGGCAACCAAGCTCCTGTTGCCAATATAACTTGGTCAAAACAACAACGATCAACCCAGAAAGCCCCATCTCGAATGTCCAAACTTACTTTCTTTTGAATTACTTCTGCACCGCTAGCCGTAAGCAAAGTCTGAGTCAATAATGAGCCTTCCACGCGTGCTCCTCCAGAAGCATAGAGCAGCCGGTCAAAACCTTTAAGATTTGGAAAGTACTCTGCTGCTTCCGCCCGTGAAAGTAGCCGCAAGTCGCCAATGAGCGGTGACTCTTTTCGCCGTTGGTCTGCCAAGTCATAGAGTGCCTCCAAGCTCTCCTCTTTTTTCTTCAGCAAAAAGACGCCAGTCTGCTGATAAAACTCCGTTGCAAAACCGTCCTTCTGTAAATCAGCTATCAAATCCAGATAAAAATCTGCTCCCAGTCGCGCCATACGATACCATGCTTTATTGCGCCGCTTAGAAAACCACGGACTGATAATACCAGCTGCTGCTTTGGTTGCCTGACCTATTCCATGGTCAAAAACTGTTACCTGATAAACAGGATTTTTTGATAGATAATAGGCAACAGCTGATCCAACAATCCCTGCTCCGATAATCGCTACTTTTTTCATACAATTTCCTACTTAGATATGTTTAAAAGGATTTGTAGAAACTTGACTGGCTAAAAATTCAACTTCCCAACCCTCTTCTACTTTCCAGTCTTGAAACTTTTCAACCAATTTTTTTACAAAGAGCACTTCTATATGATGACCCGGATCCAAAGCTAGAAGACCCTCACTTAGCATATCTTGTGCTGTATGGTAGTAAATATCGCCCGTAATATAAACTTGTGCTCCCTTAGCAAATGCCTCTTTGTACAAGGATTGACCACTGCCACCACAGATTGCCACTTTCTCAATCATTCGCTCCAGATCCACAACCGAATAAGTCACCAAACGCAGACTATCCAGACCAAAAGTTTCCTTAACCTTGCCTGCAAAGTCTCCAAAAGTCTGAGGTGCAATCTTGCCAATACGACCAATGCCGTGTCCAGGAACCGTTTCGCTAAGATAATCCGTATCAGTGATTTCTAGTAGATCACAGAACCAGTCATTGAGACCGTCATCCACAATATCAATATTGGTATGGCTGACATAGACTGCAATATCGTGCTTAATCAGATCGATGTAAATCTGATTCTGAGGTCGGTCTGCCACTAAATCTTTAATAGGCCGAAAGATCGGTGCGTGCTTAACCAAAATCAAATCTACATCTTTTTCAATCGCCTCTGCAACTGTCTGCTCGCGGATATCCAAAGCTACCAGTACTCGCTTAACTTCCTTATTCAGAGTTCCAATTTGCAGTCCGCAGACATCTCCCGTCATGGACAGATCCTTAGGACAGTATGCTTCATAACGGTTAATAAAATCACTTGCCAGCATGCAGTACCTCCTTGATTTGCCTGATTTTTTGGGACATAGCAGAGCGTTCCGTTAGATTTTTCTCAGGGATTTTAGCCAGAGCTTTTTCCAGCTTATCTACTTCTCGCTGCCATTTATCTAGAAAAACAGCTGATTGCTCCCTCATTAGATAAGGTCCGAAGCGTTCTTGTTCAGCATTCAACATTTGATGCCCCTGTTCAGCTATCATTATCTCGTAAAATTTCCCATTTTCTTCCACAATAGCTTCCTCAATAATTTGAAAATTATGACCACATAACCACCTGCGAAGTTCATCTTCCCGATTGTTAGGCTGAAGAATCAGGCACTTAACAGATGCCAATTTTGCACTGCCATTATCTAAAATATCTGCTATCAATCCTCCTCCCATTCCTGCAATAACGATAACATCAATCTGATCTTCGACCTCAAAAGCTGCCAAACCATTTGCCAAGCGAACATCAATTTTATCGGACATCTGGTTATCGGCTACATTCGTCACCGCAGACTGATAAGGTCCCTCAACAACTTCACTAGCAATAGCCGAGGAAGTTCTTCCCTGCTGAATTAGATAAATCGGTAAATAAGCGTGGTCACTTCCTACATCCAAGATTTTGGCATCTTGTGGTACAAAACCAGCTACTTTTCTCAAACGTTTTGAGATATTCTTTACTTGCATGATAACTCATTTCTAAAATAATCGTTTCACTTAGTATATCATTTTTAAGGAACTAAAAAAAGAGTCTATTCCAAGGGAACAAACTCCGACATCTTAATCTCGCCACAAATCCATAGCCTTCAAAAAATCATCTGAGACAGTGATATTTTGCGGATTTGCCGCTTCACGTTCTTCTCGCTTCGCTTCTACCTGTGCTACTGTTGTAATGCCTTCACGGTGCCAATTCCGTAAAATAGCTTGGATGTATCTCCAGTTTGCCTTTCCATTAAAAACAGCTTCACGAAGAGCAGCAATAACAAGTTCAGGATTGATCTTGTCATCTTGAATCGTTTTTGTTAAATCTTCAATTTCAAACGGTGTCAAGAGGCGACCTAATTCTTGCTGAAAAGTTTCGACCAAGTCTTTTAAAACATTTTGAGAAATAGTTTGCGCAACGCTTGAGCGACTTTCTACAATTTCATCTAATCGTTCAAGCGCTGGTAGCGCATCAAAAACTGCCTCAATTTCACCATTGAGGGCAATCGTTTTATACTGCAACAATCCTTTTTCTGTCAAATTTGACATAGAGCGATTGACCTCTGCAACGGATTTCCCGATACTTTCTGCAATCTGAACAGGAGAAATCTCTTCTAGCGACGTTGTATTTTGCAAATAAAAAAATTGCCAGACCAAAAAGTCATCACTATTATCAAATATTTCATGAAAATGGAAAAAAAGCTCAGTTGGCAATACTAAATTGCCCGTCTTATACGCTGATAAATAAGTCATAACACCTCTTATAAATGAGCAAACAAGGAAGCGTCATTTGCTGCATTTGCCCAGTCAAATGGCGTTTCTTGATAAACAGCATAATTAATCCAATTGTTGAAAAACAGCGCCGCAGCCAGATTCCATCGTAAACAGGGAACTGAAGTAACGTCATCATTTTTGAAATAATTTTCTGGAATATGCGGATTCAGCCCTTCGTCTACATCACGCAAATATTCTTTTGCCAAGGTCTCGCAGTCATATTCCAAATGACCAAAGCTATACACTTCGCGAAGATCACGACTTGCCACAACGGAGACACCAACCTCTTCTCCACAAGCTAAAATTTCCAAATTACTCTTGTTTAAAATATCCTCTTTGCGAACTTCTGTATAACGCGAATGAGGAGCTGCGTATTCATCATCAAAACCACGAAACAGCAAATTTGGTTTTTCTGGTGTGGATTGACTATAAATACCGGACAACTTGCGCTTCATCTGGTGTTTGGCAATGCCATAACGAGCATAAAGAGCTGCTTGCGCTCCCCAACAAATATGCAAGGTAGAGTAAACATGCGATTTGGACCAGTCAATAACTTGTCGAAATTCTTCCCAATAATCTACTGCTTCAAAAGGCAAATGCTCGACTGACGCTCCAGTGACAATCAAACCGTCAAAATAACGACCTTTGATCTCATCAAAAGTCTTATAAAAGGTCTCCATATAGTCCGCACATGTCGTTTTGAAGGTATGAGAAGTCATATAAAGAAATTCAATCCGAAGTTGCAATGGCGTATTTGCTAAATGACGCAACAACTGCGTTTCTGTTACTGTTTTTTGCGGCATTAAATTCAAAATCAAGATATTCAGAGGACGAATATCTTGGTGTTCTGCACGCTCATCATCCATAACAAAGATATTCTCAGATCTTAAAATGTCAACAGCTGGTAATTTCTTATCAATTTTAATAGGCATGAAAATATCTCCTTTTACTTTCCGCTTTTATTATACTGAAAGGAGATATAGTTTTCAATTATACTTTTTCTACAACAAGATATAGCTTTTACTTATACCTTAATAATGCATGAGAACTTTGTAATCGTAGTTACCAATAGCTTCGCGTCCCTTCAATTCATCCAATTCAATAAGGAAAGCGCAACCTGCAACGATACCACCTAAACGTTCAACCATTTCAATTGTTGCTTTAACCGTTCCTCCTGTTGCAAGAAGGTCATCAACAATCAGTACACGCTGTCCAGGTTTGATAGAGTCAGCGTGCATTGTTAAGGTATCTACACCATACTCTTTTTCATAACTAGCTGAGATAACCTCACGAGGCAATTTCCCAGGCTTACGTACTGGAGCAAAACCAACTCCAAGCTCATAAGCTACCGGACATCCAACAATAAATCCACGCGCTTCCGGACCGACAATCATGTCAATTTTCTTGTCCGTAGCATATTGGACAATTTCACGAATCGCATAGCTGTAGGCATTTCCATCTGCCATCAATGGGCTAATGTCACGAAATAAAATCCCTTCTTGCGGGTAATTTTCAATGGTTGCAATATAATCTTTTAAATCCATAACTGTCTTTCTATCAAAAAGTTTTTACTCTCTATTATATCATGTTTTTTAAGAAATGGGGCAGAAAACATACTTGCTTTCAAAAAATAGTCACAGCACAGTCATTCTCGTTTTTTGCTATTTTAAAATAATACTTGCAACAATTGGACTGACAATCACATACATAATCCCTGTCACGCCAATAGCTAGACCAGCCATAGCACCTGCAACTTGTCCGTATTTAAAGGCTGTCCCTGTCCCAACAGCATGTCCCGTTCCTCCAAGAGCTAAGCCTACTGCAACAGGATCTTTGATTTTTAAAATCCTTAAAACAGTCGGTCCTATCACACTTGTCAAAATTCCCGTTGCTACTACGACCACCAACGTCACCGTCGTCAGCCCTTGCATTTTATCTGTAATTCCAACCGCCATAGCTGTTGTTACTGATTTGGGAAAGAGTGAAATTGCTAAGAAAAAATCCATTCCAAAAGCCTTGGCGACCAAGGCCGTAAAACTAGTATTCACTACCACCGCTATAAAAGTACCAATCAAAATGCTTCTAGCATGGTGTTTCATGAGATGAAATGTTTTATACAAAGGAATTCCCAGTGCAACCGTTGACGGCACAATGAGATTATTCAAATACGTTCCACCTATGTAGTAATGTTTATAAGAAATTCCTGTCAATTTTAAAAATACAATGACAAATATGGTGGCTAGTAACAAAGGTGTTGTCAGAGGATGCGGAAACCTACGAAAAATCAACATTCCTACCAGATAAGCAAAGATCGATAAAGCTAAACCAAATAAGGGATTCCCCCACAAGTTAGACATTTCTTGTTTCTCCTTCTCCGTAATCTCCTTCAAAGCGGTTTTTGATAAAGTGAACAACCACGGCAATGACAACCACATTGATCACAATCGCTCCAACAATAATCAAAACAATCGGCAGCAAATAAGGCGCAATGACATGAAATTTATCCATAATTCCGACCGCTGGCGGCAAAAATAAAATGGTCATATTGGCTAATAAAAAATTTCCCACCATACTCACATGCCGCAATCTGAGAATTTTAAATTGCAAAGCCAAAAAAAGAAGAATAAGCCCAATAATACTCCCCGGAATAGGCAAATGAAAAAGATAGGAAATCCCTTCTCCTATCAAAGAAATTGAAAAAATAATCATCAATTGTACGTATAATTTCACGAGAGACCTCCAAACTTTCTAGTAACAGTCTACTACTTTTCAGAAAAATTTCAATATTTTTCAAAAAATAAATGAGTGAATCCGTTCTCTTCACTCATTTTATCTTCTAGTAAGAAAAAAAAACGTCACTAACGAGCGTTTTGTAACAAAACGGAAGACATGGGATTCGAACCCACGCACGCTTTCACACGCCTACTGCGTTTCCAACACAGCCTCTTAAGCCTCTTGAGTAATCTTCCAT
>ERZ773069.782-NODE-782-length-19722-cov-5.802207_pt1 | contig 19722 bp, 17 predicted proteins | sample MGYA00580619_ERZ773069 | MGnify/ENA primary metagenome ERZ773069 (study PRJEB29015, sample SAMEA2738007) | human oral metagenome | biome: human oral; feature: human-associated habitat; material: dental | place: China | collected 2108 ...
CAACGTAGGGAAAATACTTTCTTTTAAGGAGATACCAAATTGGTATCTCTTTTTTAATGCTACAGAAGTGGCATAAGAAAATGTATCATTTTAAGCTAAGGCTGCCTTGTGAGAAAGAGATTGTTGTGCTAAGAATAGAAAAATATAGTTTATAGTATCGTCGATATTTAGCCTTATAAATAAAGGAAAGCGAAATTTATTCTGCTGTTACAGATATTAATTAAATATCAATGATACATTACACCGGTGCTTACTGCATCAAAGATTTTGATGTAGCGGCAAGTTATTTATTGTGCTTATTTAAGAAACAATGCAGTGCTGCTATATAAGCCCTTCTTTGAAACTTCTTATCATTTCCTGACCCACACTTATATCACCCGGAGGCACAGGCACATTACTTCTTTCAAACCAAGCCGCTTCGCCTATTTCTTCCTCTTGAAGTTTAAGCTCACCGCTTCCGTCCAAATCTGCTGTAAACCCCAACATAAGGCTTCCTGAAAAACCCCATGGTTGTGATTTGTAAGGAAGTATATTCTTTATTTTTATACCTACTTCTTCCATACACTCTCTTCTTACAGCATCTTCCGCCGTCTCACCGACTTCTATAAAACCTGCCACCAAGGCATAGAATTTATAAGTACTGTTTATCGGCTTTACCAGAAGTAATTTGTCCTTATCTCTTACCGCAACTATTATAGCCGGAGATATCTTAGGGTATTCAATATTTTTGCAATTAGGACATACCATGGCTCTTTCATGCACTGATAATTTATTCTTAGTTCCGCAACAACCGCAATAAACTCTTGATCTAAGCCATTTATACACATGGTTTCCGGTAACTCCTACAAAAGCCATATAGGAGGGGCTGAAAGTCCTAAATGAAATAGACTCCTCAAACCCATAACTTTCTTCCCCGTCTTCGTATCCAAAAGAAAACTCATCGTTGTTTAAAATAAAAAAATTCTCCTTATCTACAGCACACAGGTATATTGATGATTTATAGATATCTTTATAAGTATCGGGAAAATCATTTTTCAGATCCTTATAAGACGGAATTCTTAAAAATCCGCTTTTCTTATTTTTTATAAATAAAATAGCATTACCCCTATAGCACAGCGCATAATCTGATAATCTTGCCTTTTTATCTATATACTCGGGATGATAGACCCTTGGTTGTATCTCATGTAACATAGTAGCTCCTTCTTTTCATTCATATATTATTCATATTCAATTCAAAAACCTTTTACACAAAGCACAAACTATTGACAAATTTATTGGATATACTCTACTCATAAATAAGAGCTAGTTCGAAAAACTCTTATTTAGACAATAGCTTACAAGATTTTTTTCATAATACTTGAGCCGGTAACACGAGTTGCCGGCTCTCCTCCCTTTAAACGACATTTAATAATATTTTACATAAAAAGGGGCTGTTGCAAAATAGAGATTGTACACAAATCTTAAAATGCAATAGCCCCTTATCATTTTAATGGCATATTTATCTTAAAGTCATTTAACTGTATTTCCATCAGTCTCTATGTTTAAATTACTTTATCAACTGATCTCCGTCCTTTATAACAAAATGCTTTGTAACACCAAGCTCATCCATCCATGCTCTTACCTGTAAAGTAAACCATTTACCGCTTCCTATTCCGCCGCCGTTATCATTATCATAAAGCCATGCCGGAGAGTTCCACATACAGATACTCGGGCGTATAGCCTCGTATACATCTTTTTCCACACCGTACTGTCCATGATGTGCCATCTGTACTATATCAGCCTTCAGTCCGTCAGCTCCCACATCCTTTAAGAGTGCAGCACCCGCTTCAGGCCCCATATCTCCTAAAAAGATTACTCTCTTTGAACCTATTTCCATTCTGAGTGCTACAGAAGAGTTATTTATAGCGTTTACTGTAAATAAATAAGGATCATTTAAGACATGTATCTTAACATCATCTACCTGTATAAGATCACCTGTTTTTATATTTCCATGCAACTTCTCAGCCCCGAGCTTATTGAAAGCCTCTTTTGCCTTTAATACCATGTCCGCTCTGTAAGCTTCATTTCTCTTATACCAGTTATCATCTGCAAAATTATAATAAACTGCATCTATATTTATCTCTTGAAGTCCGTCATTTATAAGCTTTACCAATGCACCTACATGGTCGCTGTGCGGATGTGATATAAACCAAGCCGATACCTTACCGCCTCTTGCAATTATAGCCTGCCTTAAATGCTCGGCATCGAGATCAAGACCGCCGTCAACAACTATTAATTCCTTATTCTTTGTAGTTATTATATAGCTCATCATCTGACTGTCACTTTGGTTGGCAAGCATAAGTATCTCCTGCCCTTGTAATATCGATGTTCCGGGTCCTGCCGCATTTGCCTGAGATCTTATTTTGGCATCTGCATTCACAAAAGCAAAACTGCTTAAAACTATACATAATATTATAGCCGTTATTTTTCTTAAATTCTTCATAAATTCTCCTAACTCTAATATAGTAAATAAAGCCCTTTATTTAGACTGCGGTATAGTTTCTATAGTAGAATCTATTCCTGCTGTTTCATCAGTGTCACTTATGATCTGCGGAAGTACCGGATCATTTGAGCCCGGATCCATTTCCTGATTCACATAGTATTTTTGAGGGAATAACAGGTCTTCTTCCTTAAATATTTCAAGTTGCAGTGTATACTTGTCCCAAAGTCCTCCATAATAGTGTTCGCTTGACTTTGCTATTGAAAAATCCTGTGTAGCAACCACATCATTGAACATCTTTATATAGCCTGCACCGTTATTCATTGCATCAAGTTGTGTAGCTGTGTTTTTAAGAGGCCATATAAGTCTTATGGTCTTTTTATCTTCAATAACCTCAAAATCAGTGTAACTGCTGATTTCAGGATAATCACCGTCTATAGCAAGCTCAAAGTCATAGCCCACCTGTTTCCAGTCAATCTGTATATCATTCCTTATCTCCGTATAAGGTTCTTCGCCCTCAGGAGCGACTATTTTTCTTTCACCGCATGCATTAAGTACCATTAAAAGACTGATGACAAGTCCCCATGTTACTATGTTCTTAATACTCTTTTTCATCATACCTCTCCTAATCAGATTAATCGGGCAAATATCGCCTGCCCAACCATTATAATTCAATTCTCAATATTTTTACAGTACTTTATTACAAATATTGAAATCTTTACATATATGTAAGATAGAAAAAAGCAAAAAGTCAAGTTCTACAGTCTTTGTAAGATATCGGAAAATATTAAAAAGTAAGCAGTTTATGATTTATTTTATGTTGAAATAAAGATACACCCGAGCAAAAGTATTTTGCTCTTGAACAGCCAAAAAGCTATCAGAAAAACAGATATGTAATCTAAATGTACTAATCAAAGATATCCGAGTCGAAAAAATCTCTCAGGCTTAAATTAAAAGCCCTCGAAATCTTTTCAACTTTATTCATACAGGTATTCTTGATCTTACAACTAACTATGTCCTTAAGTGTAGTTCTCGGTATTCCGGTCAACTTTGAAAGTTTATACAAACTTAAATCCTCTTTGTTGCAAAGTATAATTATCCTTGTGGACAGTGCCTCATAAAGTTCCATAACAGACCTCCGTTAAAAGCATAAGCCACTTTACTTTTTAATATTTCTTTTATCAATGATATATTGCAAAATAAAGGTTGCAATATTTTAATCACATCAGCGATATACCTCTATATCAAGGCTTCCGTGGGTAGCCACTCTTTGAGACTTGGGAGGAAGTTTCATATAATCACCGTATACGGTTCTAAGTATTTCCTCATAGGCTTCAGGTATTAAAAGTTTACTGTCTTCAAACTGTATATAGGTGGTTTTTTCAATACAGCTTTTATCTAAACTTATATCTATATAATCAGGTTGATAGTTACTGTAATATACCCTTTTTACATTCTTTTTATTACAAGACTTTGAAAGATTATTTTGCAGCTTGTAAAGACTTTCCATAGGTATAAGTTTTCCTATATTACTTATTATAAATACACATATCTTCTGAAATAAGCTGTATTTCTTATAATCAAGCTTATATCTATGCCCCATGGACAAAAGATATATAAACTTTTGCAAGCTCAGTACAAGCTTTTGGCTGATTTTTGCATTCGGCAGATTATCAAGTATAAATATATCCACCCAAAGATGATTAAGTTTACCGTCATAGTACTCATCTTCTTTGGTTGCTTTTCTCCTTCTGCTTTTATTATACATAAGTCTTGGAGTAAAGTCATAGAACTTATTGCTTTGGCTTAACTCCTGCGGAGTAAGCAAAGTAAAATCCTCTCTTAATTCCGTCTTGGCAACACGCCTAAAAACTTCCCAGTCCTGTCTTCTCATAGCTATATCCGCATCATCATCCCACGGTATAAACCCGCCATGCCTTATAGCCCCAAGCAAGGTGCCGGCATCAAGCATATATGAAATATTATGTTTTCTGCATATTTTATCAATCTCTTCCAGTAGTATTAAATTGGCTTTTTGAACTTCTAAAAGCCCATATGAATTGTCCATAAAACCACGCTTTCCAGTTGTTGTTACAGTTTTGTCAATACCTTTATTATACTCTCTGCCATATATTCGATCATTGCGTCAGTCATTCCCGGATATACTCCTACCCAAAAAGTATCCTTCATAATTCTATCCGTTACCGGCAGTTCTCCCACTACTCTGTAGCCTTCCTTATTATTTCTCATTTCATCAAAGCAAGGATGCCTTAACAGGTTGCCTGCAAAAAGCATTCTGGTCTGCACACCGGCTTTTTCTACGCTCTCTACCACCTTGGCTCTTTCTACGCCCTCTCGGCAGGTAATAAGGAAGCCGAACCAGCTTGGAGAAGAATTGTCACAAGGCTTTGGTAATATTATCTTATCTTCCACACATTTAAGCAAGGCTTTTAACTTTGCATGGTTATGCCTTCTTTTTTCTACAAAGCTTTGGAATTTCTTAAGCTGCGCACAACCTATGGCTGCCTGCATATCAGTTACTTTAAGGTTATATCCAAAGTGTGAATACACATACTTATGATCATATCCGAAAGGCAGTTCTCCGTACTGTGCCGAATGTCTGCAGCCACAGGTATTATCTCTTCCGGACTCACAGTAGCAGTCCCTTCCCCAGTCCCTTACGGAACGAATTATTTTATGCAACAAGGGATTGGAGGTATAGACCGCTCCGCCCTCTCCCATAGTCATGTGGTGAGGAGGATAAAAACTTGAAGTTCCTATATCTCCTACCGTACCTGTAAACTTTTCTTCACCCTTATAGGTATAGGTACTTCCAAGTGCATCACAATTATCTTCTACAAGCCATAGATTATGCTTATCACAAAAATCCTTTACCGCTCCAAGGTCAAAGGGGTTCCCCAAGGTATGGGCAACCATGACTGCCTTAGTCTTTTTTGACAATGCCTTTTCAAGCATACTTACATCTATATTGTACTCAGGAAGGGTCACATCCACAAATACCGGCACCGCACCGAAAAGTATAGCCGGTGTTACAGTTGTGGGAAATCCGCAGGCTACAGTTATAACCTCATCTCCTCTTCTTATCCTTCTTTCTCCAAGGAGCGGTGAGGTAAGAGACATAAATGCACAAAGATTGGCACTTGAGCCTGAGTTTACAAGCGAAACATACTTAATCCCAAGGTACTTTCCGAATTCTCTTTCAAACTGTCTGGTATACCTGCCTCCGGTAAGCCAAAACTCCAAAGAAGAGTCTACCAGATTTATCATTTCATCACTGTCATACACCCTGCCGGCATAAGATATTCTGTCTCCCGGCTTGTACTCTCCTTGAATATTGTGGTATTTATCACAGTATTCCTTCACAAGCTCAAGTATATGATCCTGTGCTTCTTTTTTACTCATATTGTCAAACATTTTCTAACTCCTACTTTATATACATCAAAGCTTATAATTCATGCTGATATTTTATTTTTATGCGTATATATCATAACACAAAGTGTAAAATATATGCCAGTGCTAAAATTCGCCGACACTAACTGATTTTTGTTATAGTTCAGGTAGTTCGTTCATCTTCGTCAAAAAAAACTAAAAATATTTAATCTTATTTATAAATCAGACGAAGATGAATTCCGGCAGCAGCCCGATAGATATACATGTATAATATACACCTGAAAGCAAGCTTTCATTTGACATATTATACATATATATATCCGGTCTACCTGAACTGTAACATCTATTTTTGCAGTTTCGGAAGCTTATTCCCCTTAGTTAAAAAACTCCTGTATCTGCCTATCAGTTACTTCAAGCATATTCTCGCCCTCATTATATGCCTTGTACCAATTTACAGTTTCTTTAACCGTTTTTTCTATATTATACTTAGGCTTCCAATCAAATACTTTTTTTAGTTTATCGCAGTTAAGCTTAAGTAAATTAGCCTCGTGAGGACCTCCATCTTTTTTTATCTCATAAGTAAAACCATCCCTCCAGTACTTCGCAAATAATTTTGCCAAGTTTTCGGTAGTGACGCAGTCTTCCTCATCCGGTCCCACATTATAACTTGAAGCCTTACTCTTATCCTCTTGTTGAGCTTTTAATATCTCAAGATAAATAGACAGCGGCTCAAGTACATGCTGATAAGGTCTTATTGAAGAAGGATTCCTTATAATAAGAGCTTTTTTAGCCTTTGCCGCCCTGAAACAGTCCGGTACTATCCTGTTATGGGCAAAGTCTCCTCCGCCTATTACATTGCCGGCTCTTGCAGTAGAAAGAGCACAGCCCGCTTCATCCAAAAAGGAACGCTTATAACTGTGGGTCACAAGCTCCGAGCAGGACTTTGAGTTTGAGTAAGGATCATATCCGTCCAAATAATCATCTTCCACATAGGCTCTTTCCCACTCTTTATTATCATAGACCTTGTCTGTGGTCACATTAAGCACACTGCCGCCGTCCATCAAAGTTCTTACACATTCCAAAAAGTTTACCGTACCTAAAACATTGGTTTCATAAGTGTATACAGGATTTAAGTAAGACTCTCTTACAAGCGGTTGTGCTGCCATATGTATAGCAAATTCCGGCTTTGTGCTCTTGAAAGCTTCCTTTAATTTTTCTAAGTTTCTGATATCTCCTATAACGGAATTCATATCATTTTTTATATTAAGCAGGTCATACATATTTTCCCTGTTATTAGGCTCTAAGGCATAACCGCTGACCTTAGCACCCGTAAGCACAAGCACCCTGCTAAGCCATGCTCCCTTAAACCCTGTATGACCGGTAATAAGTACTCTCTTACCCTTGAAAAAATCAAGCATTAGTCCCATATCCTCCATGCAGCATTACCACTGTTCCATAATTCTTCCAATTTATTCTTTTCACGCTGTGTGTCCATACACTGCCAAAATCCCTTATGATAAAATGCCATAAGCTCCTTATCTCTTACAAGATTTCTTAAAGGTTCCTGTTCAAATACAGTAGTATCGTCTTTGATATAATCAAATACTTCCCTGTTAAGAACCATGAAACCGCCGTTAATTATAGCACCGTCATTCTCGCTTTTTTCTCTAAAAGACTTGATAAGACCGTCTTCTTCAACCGTAAGTATGCCCTTAGCCTGACCTATATTAACTGTGGTAAGACTTGCAATCTTGCCATGCTCCTTATGGAACTCTAAAAGTTTATCAAGATTCACATCACTAAGCCCGTCTCCGTAAGTCATCATAAAACTTTCCTCATCAATATAGTCCTTTATTCTCTTTATTCTGCCGCCTGTCATAGTATTAAGTCCGGTATCGACAAGAGTAACTCTCCAAGGCTCGGAATAGTTATTATGCACTTCCATAGTATTTTTAGTCATATCAAAGGTAATATCTGAGGTATGAAGAAAATAATTTGAGAAAAACTCTTTAACTATATATTGTTTATATCCGAGGCAGATTATAAAATCATGAAAACCGTAACTTGAATAATACTTCATAATATGCCACAATATCGGCTTATCTCCTATCTCTATCATAGGCTTAGGCTTTAAATGACTTTCTTCCGTAATGCGGCTTCCAAATCCTCCTGCTAAAATTACAACCTTCATAAACTCATCTCCTTTCCTTATAGACATTTAACCCTGCATCTCTTAATATACCCAGAGCCTTTCTTATCCTTTCGGCATCATGTCTGTACTGAAATATCTCATTAAGTTCTTTATCACTGTACTTTTCAAACTCAAGTGCAGCCTCATATTTTTTTTCAAAATTTTCCTTCCTGTACTTTGCCATATTCATCTCATAAGAATTGGTCATTACATTGCCTACTATAAACAGCACGCATATTCCGGCGGCTACATGTATATTATTCTTTTCTTTTTTCTTATAGCCTAAGCTACCTAGTATCAAAAGCAGAGCAATTACTCCGAACTGGAATTGCAGAGCATATCTTGAGCTCATGCCGTAGGTATCGTTAAGAAAAATCCATCTTGAAAGCGTAACCAGCAAATGACTTATCAGTGCTGAAAACATAAGTACTAAGGGAAATAAACTCGTTTTATATACCTTTTTTCTAAAATAAAGAAATATAGCATATATATAAGCCAGTAAAACAACTACTCCCATAGCTATAACTATATCGGAAGAAAGCTTAAGAGCATTTATAGTCTCGACCCCCAAAAGTATTGAAGCAAAGGACTTAAGATAAAGTCTTACAAATAAGTCCGGCATGGTCTTTAACACCTCGCCCATGCTCATACTTGTACTGCCGGCATGTTCTTCCACCGAGTGCTTCATACTGTATATGTAAATAAAAGTAGGTATAAGTATGTTAATAAGATACTTAATATGCCTCTTAAAAAACTTTACATTTCTCTTTATGAGCACTGCCGTCAAATACAGCAGTATCAAACTTAGCGCATAAATAGCTGTATAAGGACCCGCTGTTAAAAATATGCTGACATAGGGAAGTACGCACATACATATATCAGCCTTTTTACCCACCTCTTTTTTATATACATATTTATCATACAGATAATAATGTAATGTAAATAAAAAGAAGGCAAAAAAGTGTACCCAGCCTGTACCGTTACTTAACATTTCCCATTTGTTAAGAGAAAAATACACTATAAATATACTTACAAGTATAACTAAGGAAGCTTTTTGTTCTACAGCAAATTTATATATTACAAAGGATGATAAACTAAGAAATATTATCCCCATATACATATCAAACCTTGTGCTGTATGAAAAAAGCGCCACATTGATTATTCTTTCAAAATAACTTACAGGTAATCTGGTCAGTATATCCGCACCGAGGTAGGGCTTCAAACTGTATACATCCGGCATATATGAATTGATTATTCGTATGTAATCCGTATATACCACATCCAAAGTGGACGCCTTGATATATGCAACTAAAAACAAGGCTCCCATAATAGGAAAAAGTATATATAAAAGCTTCTTCAACATATTCCTCCAAGATTAATCCAGTATATTTACTATCATACTGAACTTATCCTCACCTCTTTGCTCCTGAGCATCAGGTAGGTAAAAATTATAATTAAATTTAAGTTTTGTTATCGCAAAAGGCTCTTTTTTTATATTACAATAAGATATGTTCTCAACAATGTCTACAAGATACTCTTCTTTATCATCCACCCAAAGCCTAAGCTGCTGCCCGTCAAAAAGCTCTGCCGGATACATAAGCTCCAGATTGATATTGCCGTCTTTATCCGCCATCACATAAACTTCAGCCTCCTGATCCATCCAACCGTCTCTGTAATAGCCTTTTATGATCTCGCATTTTACATTGCGCAGCATATCCGTAACATCACTGAAAGCATTGTTGGCAATCTCTTCCTTAAGCACTATCATGTGTTGACCTATCTGTCCTATATCTCTGTAGGAATCTATAAGATGAACTCTTAAGCCCTCAGCCTTTTTATTCTTGTCAAACACCTTAAAAAATGCATCGGCGGTAGACTGATCCATCTTATAGTAATTGCCTATTATATAAATATCTTTATCAAATATTTCATCCTTGTATTTTCCAAAACTTACATCCGCAAGAGAATTATATCTTGATTGATATTGATATATGTATATCTTGTTATATTTTCCATGGGCATACAGATCCATAGGCAGTATGCTTACGCACCAGAGTATTACAAGTGCAAGCGGCATATAATTATTAAAATCCATATCAAGTATATTATTGGCATTTATAAGTTTAAACCTTCTTATCTCTCCGTATACATGGGCTAAAAGCAGAAGAGCACATATAAAAGGCCCGTATACCCACCTAAGCTCCACTCTTATAGTTACGGAGGATGACATTATACAAAGAGCTATAGTTATAAGATAAAATAAGCTGATGCTTATAGAATCATGAAAGCTGTGTTTTTTCTTTATATTTTTAATCAACTTATATATATATAAGCCAAATATCGTAATCAAAACCAATATGGAAAATACAACGGTGTATTTAATTATCAGAGCGGTATCTGCCCAAGGTACTCCGTTTAAGTGCTCCGGTCCGTTATTAATACCGAGCATATAAAGCACATGGGCAATAGCATTTTTAACAGCATCCTTTATATTAAATGTATCAGCGACCCTAGTATGTGATGTTCCTGCAGGAGATATCGTACCTATAAAAATAAATCTTATAAGTTGTATAAATCCGCAAGCTGCCACAGGATAGACATAATTAACGGCTTTTCCTTTTTTTATAAATATTGCATATATAAATAAAGGTAATAAAACCATATATCTTTCGTGTGTAAAACTTATCAAAAGATAAAGAATTACCGCTATATAAAGATTATTTTCCATGCCCTCTTTGCTTATGTAGGTATGTAACAAATAAAGTATACCCAAAAGAAAGGCAAGGCATAAGGCTTCCATAAAGCCTAAAAGCTGAGATATATTGTAATATGAAAATCTGGAACTTAAAAATACCACAGCAATCAATATTGCCACTATCTTTGAACCGGAAAGTTTCTTGGAATATATGTATATAAATATTGCAAGCGCTGCTGCAAATATTATATTAAATACAACTATCCATGTAATATTATTTCTTATAATACCAAGCTCTAACCAAGCCGTAAACCAATACACCGGTCTAAATCTCGTAGAATTAAAAGGAAATACATAGTTTATAAAGCTATCCTCACCATAGGTTGACCACATGTACAAATCATCCATATATAGACCGGATATTCGTATTCCTGCATTGACAATAAAAGAATATATCAAAAGCAAGCTGCTTACAAACAAGTCGATCAGCATGTGATACTTTTCTTCCAAATCAAACTTTCTTTCAAACATCTATCTTATCTCTCCTAAAATTGCTCTGCTTTTACCCTATATATCCTAACATCTTTGTAGCTTTTATACTCTTCTAAACTCCCGTCCTCCAACATAAACTCTATAATATTCTTCGCCCTGTCATGCTCAGAAAGGTAGTTCTCTTCCGTGCATATATACTCTATCCCGGCAAATTTAAGATACCTTTTAAAATTATCCAGCGTCTTTACAATTGCCACATTGCCTCCGCTACCTACCACATCCGCATATACCCTTATGTCAAGACAAAGATGCAAAAGAGCATTATCATCCGACATTAAAAGGGTTCTGGGATCTCCAAGCTTAGTCAAATCATAATATACCTCCCTGAAATCATTGCCCTCCAGAGTATCAAGTTTCCTATCATGATGATTGTAGAATCCGAATTCCCTGCCTGCTATCGGAGCCGGAGTAAGTCCCTTAACTCCTGCCCAATTAGTAACACTGAGCACGGTTATTGCAAAAAATATACAAGGTGTTGTTGCTGTCAATAATCCCTTTACATCATCAGACTCAATTAACAGACAAACATTTATAATTACCAAACAAAAAAACAATATAAAATAATTACCGTCTATCTGATGTATCATATATAGCCCCAGTGCACTTGCCGTTGTAACCGCTATAAATAATATCATCAAATATTTATATAAACTTCTTTCCCTATCCTTATTTTCGTACCTGTATATTATAGCATATATTATTCCAAGTACAATTAAAACTAATAAAAGAACCGTAGGCGAGGCAATATAGATATGCTCCTCCTTTGTAGGTGCTATAAAAAGCTGATATAATCTGTAAGCCATGTCCACCTTTACATCACCTGCCAAATTAACGCCTGCACTATTATATTCATCCACGGTATAGGGAAAATGTGTTCCTATACCGAGTTTATACCATATGGAAGAATATACCGAAGTGATTATATGCCCGGTAAGAATATAAGTCCTTGCAAAAACAAGTACTATGGCAGTCAGCGGATAAAAAATCAGAGCCATAAGCTTAAAACTTTTTTTGCTTTTTTTATTTTCAATATTTTCTTTTTTATAGTATTTTTGCAGACAAAACTCAAGGCACAGGTAAATAACAGTCGTACAGCCTACGGCAAAACTAAAAAGAGGAGCGGTCGGCTTATATACAAGGCTTGAAAGTAGCGCCACAAGTGAAAACACAATATAATATAGCTTCCTAACCCTTATGTAAAGGCACATATTAAGTATGGATATCAGTTGCATAAGCAAAGTTATGATATCTGTTTTTGCCGATATTGCCATATTAATAATAGCAGGGGTTATGGCCGCAAAAAAAAGTGCAACTAATGCCCTTTTATTATCTATAAGCACCTTGCCCTCTACTTTTTTTAATCTTGAAACTATAACCATCTCATATACTACCAGCAATGTTAATAAGGCACAGACATAGCTAAAACTTAGTATAAAACTGAAACTTCCTCTGGTATTGAGTGCAAGAGTCAGTATCTCAAGACCCTTAGGATACACATATACATCATTTACGGTGCCAAGTGTATCATATATTCCAAAATCCCCCAAAAGCACGAAAAGACTCCTAAAACCATATCTTACCGAATCATAATCAATAGCCATATTAAGTCTTCCCAGTTGTAAAAGTAAAACTGATAGGGTAAGAGCTACGACTACGCTCATATATTTGTCCTTTTTAAAATCCAGGCTATATATACAATTATCGGGTCTTAGCGACCTAAGCGGCGTAATTTTAAGCATCCTAAGCCATACATATATAAGTATAACACTTATAACCAAACCGAAACTATACAGTTTAACCACCCTTATAGAAGCCAGCTTAAAAGCTGAAAGCAGGCAAATTGATATGATATAGCTAAGACTCCCTATAACAAAGTTGTTAAGCAGTCGGCATACATAGCTTTCTTCTATATACTCAGCCCTTAATTTAATTAACAAAAGTTCTCCAAGCATTATTAAAGCAACTACATATACAATATTTAGCATAAGTGCAATTAAAACCTGATGCAAGGACAGATATAACATACTTAAAAAGACTATCAGATAAAGCTTTATATTATTTTTTTTAAAGAAATTAAGAATCAGGCAAAAGCTTATAAACAGTAAAAAATGTTCTGCAAAAAGTCTTATAGTCATGGGATCTTTTAAATCTCCGAAAAAATAAGTATTGCTGCCTAACATAACAAGGCTGTATATACTTATAATGAACCCAAATACAAACAAAGATACATATAGGTATCTTTTACTCTTTATAAACATACTCCGCACCCCTGTAAAAATACTTTATCACTTTGGCAAGAGGCTTAGGTAAGAGTAATTCAAACATCTTAGCCTCCTCTTCCTGTCTTTTATTGGAATCTATGCATAATTTCGTAGCCGATTCTTTGTGTATTCTGTATACTATAAGCGGTTTTTCAACACATATCCACCTGCCACCTTTAGCTGAGAGCCTAAGTAAGGCAAGCCAGTCCAAGACGAATTTATATCCTATGGGAAATATATTCTCCCCGCATAGTTTTTTATCATAAGTACAGCTTGGGCAAATAATAGGGTTACCGAGGCTTATACTTAATCTTTTTACAAATTCCAAGTGATTTAGAGCCGTAATTCTAAGCTTAAGTCTTAAAAACTTTTTGATTAGATTAGCCAAATTGTAAGTTACCTTTTTATTATTTATCAAACTTATTGAAGAGGTGCAAAATAAACTCATATCCTTATACTTTTTCTTGTATTTTAATAAAGTTTTAGTATAGTCTTTTAAGTAGATATCATCCTGATGAGCTATTGTTACCAGATTGGACTTTGCTTTTTCATATGCAAAGTTCCAGTCCCTCGCTATATCAGGTTTCCCCTCTCTTACATAAAGGTTTATTTTATATTTATCTGCTAAGCCTCTTATATGGCTGTTATCCGTAGAGGTACACATAATTATGTCCGAGACTACAGACTGCCTTAATAATGATTTTATACACTCTTCCAGATACATAGACTTACCGTAAGCCGATATAGCAAATGTGTGTTTCATAAGTTTCGCTCCCCTTTTTATCCCTTGTTCATTTTATCCCTTAATTTTCTTTATTTCTTGATCCTTTTATTCTTTTTTCTGTTCCCTATTCTTTTTATTCCTTGATTTTTCTATTCCCTGTTTTTTGTATTCCTTGTTCTTTCTGTTCCCTGTTTTTTTATTCTTTATTCTTTCTATTTCTTGATCCTTCTATTTCCGTCTTTATCAAATTTTATTCTCAAAAGTATTACTGTAGTTAAGGTGGACAATGACATATATAAACCCGATATTGAGCAAATAGCACCGCCAACCCTTGCAACTACATATAACTCACTTTGTATATTATAAAGCATGATTATAATTACTACAGGAGCAAGTACCAGACCGCCTATAAACCACGCTCTGCCTATACTCAGATTGGCAAACTCCCATACAGCTTTGTTTTTTATAGAGAAGCCCGTATTATATCCGAAAGGGTCTTTAAATTTTTTTGCCTTTTTTATAAGATATCTTCCAAATACTATCATTATAAGCACCATAAACAAATCTACGCCAAATGTAAGTATCCAAAATTTCATACAATACGCCTCCTCTTCTTTTTTCTTAAACTTATTTTTCATGGGTCATCTGACACCATCTCTTTTCTGTATTATTATAACATATTAAACACAATACAAACACCTATTTAAAATTCCCTTACACCGCCCCTGTGATAAAAGAAAAAACTGCGGCATCAAGTAAAAACCTTATGCCGCAGTTTTTATTATTATTTATACTCGCTGTAATGCTAACTTCCCTTCAAATCAATGTTCATTACATCTTAATATTATGGGAAGTTTGAGTTATTTATTGTTCAGTCTGTTCAAGTTTAGAAGCTCTTGCCTCTACCTCTTTCTTTTGCACATCTCCCGGTGCCTGCTCATATCTTGCAAACTCATAGGAGAAGGTACCTATACCTCCGGTTATTGACCTAAGCTCGGTATTATATCCGATAAGCTCAGACATGGGAACATCCGCCTTGATAACCTGTTTTCCGTTGTATATGGACTCCATTCCCAATACCCTTCCACGGCGTTTGTTAATATCTCCCATAACATCTCCGGTAAACTTATCGGGTACTACTACCGAAAGTGCAGCTATAGGCTCTAAAAGTACCGGTGTAGCCTTCATAAATCCGTCTTTGAAAGCTATGGTAGCCGCCATCTTAAATGCAAGCTCGGAAGAGTCTACCGGGTGGTAAGAACCGTCTAAAAGCACCGCTTTGATTCCAACTACAGGATAGGCTGCCAAAGGTCCTTTAAGACAACACTCCGCAATACCCTTTTCTACAGCAGGGAAGTAGTTTTTAGGAACCGCTCCTCCAAATACCTGCTCTGAAAATTCGTAAGGCTTATTCATATCGCCGCTTGGCTCAAAGCTCATCTTTACATCACCGAATTGACCATGTCCGCCTGACTGTTTCTTGTAACGCCCTGCAGCCTCAACCTTCTTTCTGATAGTTTCTCTAAATGCTATCTTAGGTCTTGAAAGCTCTATCTCAACCTTATATCTGCTTGCAAGCTTGCTGCAAACCACATCAAGCTGCTGATCTCCTATACCGTAAAGTAAGGACTGTCTGTTTTCAGTGTCCATAACCGAAACAAGTGTAAGATCTTCTTCCATAAGCTTACTTAAGCCTGAAGATAATTTATCTTCCTCACCCTTATTGACCGCCTTGTATCTCATATAGGTATAAGGCTTTGAGATCTTAGGTGCATGATAGAGTATAGGAGCATTCTTAAGAGCTATGGTATCACCGGTTTGTGTAACACTAAGCTTAGCTATAGCGCCTATATCACCTGCATTAAGCTTTTGTACCTCTATACTTTCTTTTCCTCTGAGCACATAAATCTTTCCGGTCTTTTCTTCAGTTTCCTTAGCAACATTATAAATATTTGTATCTGACTTAAGCACTCCGGTACATACCTTTATAAGCGAATACTTGCCGATAAACGGATCTACTATGGTCTTAAATACCTTAGCTGAAAGGTTGGCATCTGAGTTATACTTAGCTACAAATCTCTCTCCGCTTCTTACATCCACACCTACACATTCATTATAGTCAGGTGAAGGGAAGTACTTTTCTATAGCCATTAAAAGCGCTTTAAATCCAAGTACCTGAGTACCTGAACCAAGCAATACCGGAACTATTGAAGAGTCGCTTACATTAGCCCTAAGTGCAAGTGATACTTCCTGATCACTAAACTCATCTCCCGAAAGATATCTTTCCATGTACTCTTCACTGGTCTCTGCAACAGCCTCCATCAAAGCCTCTCTTGCTATCTTAAGGTTTGCCTCGGAATAATCAGGTATAGCACATTCTTCGTAGTCAAAACCGTCAGTAAATCTTCTACCCTTCATCTTTACAACATTTACATATCCTATAAGCTTTTCGTTTTCACGAATAGGTAAATGGAAAGGAGCTACCTTTCTTCCGAATCTGGTCTCAAGTTTTAAAAGCAGTTCTCTGTAGCTTGCCTTGTCATCATCCATGTTAGTAACGAATATAATTCTGGGCAGCTTATACTGTTCACAAATCTCCCAAGCCTTCTCTGTTCCGACTTCTATTCCTGCCTTGCAGTTTACCACTATTATAGCGGCATCCGCTACACTTACCGCCTCTTCGACCTCGCCTACAAAATCAAAATATCCGGGTGTATCAAGAAGGTTTATCTTGATTTGCTGATCTTCGTCCTTGTACTCTATGGGTATAAGGGAGGTACTTATAGAAAAACCTCTCTTGATTTCTTCTTTGTCATAATCACTTACAGTATTACCGCTTTCAACCTTACCCATCTTTGATATGGCTCCGGTTACATAGCACATAGCCTCAGCTACTGTAGTCTTACCGCAGCCACCGTGCCCCAGTAAAACGACATTACGAATATCTTTGCTCTCGTATACATTCATAAATTAAGACCTCCTGATTTATCTTCGATCCCAAAACTAAAAACTTGAAAACTCAAGGTTTTTACCCTTAGTATCATGTTATAAGTATATTACTATAAAGAGCTTAAAAATACAATATTCACTATACAATATATCTAAAATACATTTGAAATACAAAAGGCTTTTATATATATTTTTGAAATGTATTTATATAAATACATCCATTATTTTTAAAAAAGCTATTGACATTTTTGCTTTTACCTGTTATTGTTAGGAAGTCCTAACCAATGATTGATATTTAATACAATCAATATAGGGTTGCCAAGCAATCCTTATATTACATGAGGAGTTGCTTATGCATTTTCTCATAAGAATATTATATCAAGTAAGGATATCCTAACCTATGCAGATAAGTGGAGGCTAGTATGCTTGATAATTTAGTTGAAAGGCTGAAATCAGCAAAGTGTTCAGACAGGTCGGAGCTTGGAATAATCTTAAAAACAGCTCCGTTACTAAAGGCTCTCAAACCCTCAAGTATGTTTTTTGTAACTACAAAGGAGCTTGAGTATGTATGTGAGAATATGAAAAAAGCCGGATTGGACTTTGTAACTCTCTATGAGAAATCCGACAAAAATTTGATTTTTGTTTATAGGAGCTTAGCTCTTGGAGAGCATTTGTTTGCTGATGAGACATACAGTTATCTTAGGTCTTGTGATTATAAAGGAAATGAGTTTTCGGATTTTCTCCCAAGGCTTAGGAAGAGACTAAAAGCATATTATGAGAAAAAGGATATTTTCCCCCATGAAGTAGGAGTATTCTTAGGTTATCCTCTGTGTGATATACAAGGATTTATAAAGTATCAAGGTGATGCTTACCTATTTAGTGGATATTGGAAAATCTACGATAATCTCAATCAGACTCTTTTGAAGTTCGCAGATTTTGACAGAGCCAAGGAAGAGGCTGTTGATGAATGGTTTGCAGGTAAAAAACTTTATGAGATAGCCTGCTGACATATAAATACATATATTAAAGGAGAGATACAATATGGAAAAGGTAAGTATAGTTTACTGGAGTCAGACCGGAAATACCGAGGCTATGGCTAATATGCTCGCAAAGGGTGTTGAGGAAGCCGGAGCAAGTGCTGAAGTGATCGAAGTTTCAGACGCAAGTGCAAGTGATTTACTCGCACAGCCTGCATTCGCACTTGGTTGCCCTGCTATGGGTGCCGAGGAGCTTGAGGACTCAGTTTTTGAGCCGTTCATAAGCGAAATCGAGTCAGGTTTATCAGGAAAGAAGGTAGTATTATTCGGTTCATATGACTGGGGCGATGGAGAGTGGATGCGTATATGGCAGGAAAGAATGGAAAAAGCCGGAGCAGTTATCGTAACAGGTGCAGGCATAATCGCTAATAACGCACCTGACTCAGACGCAGAAGCAAGCTTAAAGGCTGCGGGAGCAGAATTAGCTAAGCTTTAATCTTCTGATTAATAATTATTTTGGTTTTAATCTCTGCCGGGGTAAAACCTTGCAGTGTTAAAATAAAGGAAGCTTTGCTTCCAAGGATACACAGTGTTACACATATTGAAATTTCCTCTTACTTTAGATATAGGGAATAAGGCCTGAGCAACCTTATTCCCTATATCTTTTTTAATATATTTTCTTTACATAATACCGCAACAAGGCAGGTGTGATTTTTGAACTTAAACCAGTAGATCCTAAGCATAGCCTGTAGAATATTAATATTAAAGTTTTCTATATTAAATGTATACAATGCTTATATCTGCTTATTTTGTATATGATATCCTTACTTTATGAAGCGATAAAATGACTCTTATCAGTCCATTCACATAAACATCACTTTTAACATTGTATAATCTTACAATATTTTATATAAACAACTCTATTAACTTGTTATTTTTGTAAATAAACTATTGACTATAAATTAATATATGTTACTATACATCATGAATATATTAAAAAATAGGAGGATGTAGAATGAAAAAACTATTAACTTTTGCGGCAGTTACAGCTTTTAGCAGCATGATGACAATCTCTGCCATGGCAGGCGTGTGGAAACAGGATAGTGTGGGTTGGTGGTATGATAACGGTAACGGTACTTACCCGTCAAACTCATGGCAGTGGATAGACGGCAACAACGACGGAGTTGCCGAGTGCTACTACTTTGACCGTACAGGTTATATGCTGGCTAATACAACTACACCTGACGGTTACCAGGTAAATGCTTTGGGTGCATGGGTGGAAAACGGTACGGTAAAGACAAGGAATGTAAGGGGCACAGGGCAAACCGGCTATACAAAGTCAAACTCCAAGTCCGAGGAAAAGAAAAGTAACAGTAACTCCAATAACAGCAATAGACAAAACAGTTCCGATACCAGGGGAGAAACTAAGAAAACGGAAAAGAAATCACATACAGTATAGATGAAGAAGCCGTACCAGGATACG
>ERZ773069.783-NODE-783-length-19705-cov-5.528041_pt1 | contig 19705 bp, 16 predicted proteins | sample MGYA00580619_ERZ773069 | MGnify/ENA primary metagenome ERZ773069 (study PRJEB29015, sample SAMEA2738007) | human oral metagenome | biome: human oral; feature: human-associated habitat; material: dental | place: China | collected 2108 ...
TGCTCCTAAGGCATGCGTGTCTACCAATTCCACCACATCCGCATAGCTAATTGTCAAAGACGCGCACGGTACTTTCAAGCGCATCTACCCTTCAATTATACACAACCCGTCGCCCTCGAGCAATACACTTTACGCCCCACCTCGACCGTGCTATCATGAAATTAACAGAAAAAGGGGGACTATGAATAAGGTTGCGACGTATTTGAATGAACATCTGACGGGTGAAGTAGTGACGCATGACGGTGCTTTGGCGGATGCGCAGCGGGACGGGAGCGTGCTGGCGCGGCAGCCGGAGTTGATCGCACGAGTGGCGGACACGAGTGATGTGCGCAAGGTTTTGCGGTTTTGTTCGCAGCTGGCGGAGAAGGGTCACGTCTTGCCGGTGTATGCGCGCGGACATGGCACGGATAGTACGGGTGCGGCGATCGGGCGCGGTATCGCCATCGACATGGCGGCACACATGCATAACGTCGTCGGGATTGATGCCAAGCAGCAGCTGATTCACCTCCAGTCGGGTATTTCTCATAGAGCGGCGCAAGCGGTGCTGTCAACGCATAAAGGCTTGGGTTTGCCGGAGATTTCATTGACGGGTGAGGATGGCACGATTGGTGGTGCGATTAGTACTGAAGCGGCTGGCATGCTGTCCTCGGCGTACGGTCTATTGAGCCAGTCAATTCACCAGATGGAGGTTGTCCTATCAAGCGGCGATATCGTGCAGACCGGTCGGCTGTCAAAGCGCGAGCTGAGCAAGAAGAAAGGCTTGGCGACGTTTGAGGGCGAATTGTACCGGCAGCTGGATAATTTGATAACCGATAATGAAGCGCTGATCACTCGGATTGATGCTAGCGCGCCAGAGATGGCCGGCTTTTCGAGTATCGCTCAGGTGCGGCAGCGCGACGGCTCGTTTGACCTCACACCGCTGTTTGTTGGTGCTCAAGGCAGTCTCGGTATCATCGGCGAGTTGATCATGAAGGCTGACTTTATCCATCCAGAACTGACCGTGGTGAGCGCCGCGTATAGTTCAATGAATGCAGCGCAGGCGGCGGTCGACACGGCGCTGCAAGCGGGCGCCTCGACGGTCGAGCTGATCGACGGGCGACTCTTTTCGCGGGCGGCAGCCCAGGGCAAAAAACTAGCGTGGGCGCTGAAAGAATGCTACCGCGGTGGCGTGGTGGTGGCGCTCTTTCACGCATTTTCAGACCGAGCGCGTAGCAAGGCCGCCAAGAAGTTGCTGCGCGCGCTTCGTGGTGGTGCGGCCGCGCAGGTTGAGCTGCGCGACATGGAAATGAAAGAGGCATTTACGCTGCACTCAGTGCTGACCTTGGCGGAGCATCCGGCTGACGAGCACGGTGTCGTGCCGCAGGTATTCTCTGGGATGTGGCTGCCGGGTGTGCAGCTGGACGGCTTTATCAAGTCGATGCGTGCACTCGAGAAAGAATATGGCGTGGCCATGCCGCTGTTTATCGACGCGACGACTGGTATGATTAATAGCTATCCGGTATTCTCGAGCAAAAAGGTCAGTGACCGCCAGCGTATCCTCAAACTCTGCTCGGACATGGTGCGGATCGTGACCAGCCACGAAGGGTCGTTCGCGGGCTTTGGCGGCGAGGGTCGGCTCAAGGCGGCGTTTGTCCAGCCAACACTCACGTCCGAGGAGCGTGACCTGTACGCAAAAATCAAGCACATCTTTGATCCAAAAGGCATCCTCGCGCCGGGTATCAAGACTGCCGTGCCGATGAAGCAGTTGGCAGAAGAATTAAATGCTTGGTGCCGGCTGGCGGGCTGAAACGGCTAGGCAAACTCCTTGCGGAGGAGCAGCCGGTCGTGTATAATACTCGGTAGTCACGCGGATGTGGCGGAATTGGTAGACGCGCTAGCTTCAGGTGCTAGTGTACGCAAGTACGTGAAGGTTCAAGTCCTTTCATCCGCACCAAGAATTGACGACTGCATTACAAGAAAATCACCGCTCATTTGGGCGGTTTTTCTTGTGATATAATAACCGTATGAGTAAGGCGAACAGCCATATCGACTACATAGAGTTTCCAGCAAAGAGCGTGAAGGAGTTGAGCGCAGCAAAAGACTTCTTTACCGAGGTATTTGGTTGGTCATATCAACAATGGGGTGATGACTATGCGGACACAAACGACAGCGGCGTGGGTAGTGGTATCAATGCCGAGGATCCAGCAACGGCTCCACTTCCAGTGATCTATGTTTCGGATATTCAGGCGACCTACGACAAAGTAAAGACAACTGGTGCTTCGATTACTAAAGAGATATTTAATTTTCCTGGCGGTAAACGCTTTCATTTTCAAGACCCGGCGGGCAATGAGCTTGCTGTTTGGTCGGAGTAGGTTGATATGGATAAAAAATGGTGGAATTGGAAAGATAAAAGATAAAGCTACAAAACATTCGTAATAGTTGACATAGCAGAGGAGGGGAGATAGCCATGCCAAAGCCATATACATTTACAGCCGAAGTGCACTTATTTCCGCAGGCGGGTGGCTGGCATTACGTTGCCGCGCCCCAGGAATACACTGACGAACTCAAGCCGCTTGCAGAGAGAGGTTTGGTGGCAGTAGAAGCCACGGTTGGTAGCTCATCATGGCAGACGTCACTGCTGCCGATGGGCGACGGTTCGCAGTTCCTGGCGCTGCCCGCAAAAGTCCGCCAGAAAGAGCAGATCACCATCGGCGATGTGATCGAGGTGTCGTTTGTTGTGAGATAGTGTGGAAGCTTGAGTGTGAGCCGCGTTCCTCATGATGATGAGATTTTGTCTCTTTTTCCTGACGTTTGCTACAATAACAGAGATGCAAGATACGCGAAATGTGATTGATGAGTTTAAGGGTCGCAGCGAGGCGGAGATTGTAAAGGAGTTGGACGCCAAGGACCACGGCTTGGTGATTGCTCTGGAGAATACCGAGCGGGACTTTAATATGGGGACGATCGTCAGGAGTGCCAATGCGTTTGGCGTGCGGCAGATTTATGTTATCGGCAGGCGGCAATGGAATAAGCGCGGCGCTATGATGACAGATAAATATTTGCATGTACATTACGTTGGCTCGACGGCGGAGTTTGCCCGGTTGATGCGGGCTGAAGGCAGAGAAATTATTGCTATTGATAACATCCCCGGCAGCGTCAATATGGCGGAGATGACCTTGCCAAAGCACGCGGTGCTGGTGTTTGGTCAGGAAGGGCCGGGGATTTCCGAGGAAATGGCGCAAGCGGCGGACAAGATAGTGGCTATTGAACAGTTTGGCTCAACCCGCTCCATTAATGTCGGCGCGGCAGCGACCGTGGCGATGTATTGCTGGTTGCAGCAGCATGTGCTCGGTTGATACACTTCAAGCTCTCATTCGTCTTTATCATTGAAAAATTCGCCCCATTGTGCCACAATAAAAGCAACCATGAGCAATTTATCAACTCAGAGTTACAAGGGCGCGCGCGATTATTTCCCGGAGGACAAGCGCCTGCAAAACTATATTTTCAAGGTGTGGCACGCCACGGCGCAGAGTTTTGGGTACGAGGAGTACGGCGCACCTTTGCTTGAGCCGCTGGATATTTATACCGCCAAGTCGGGGCAGGAGTTAGCGGGCGAGCAGACGTACTTGTTCACCGATCGTGGTGGCCGTCAGGTGGCAATTCGCCCAGAGATGACGCCGTCGATTTCCCGTATGGTGGCCAGTCGGCGCCAGGAACTGGCCATGCCGGCCCGGCTGTATTCTATCGCTAATTTCATGCGCTACGAACGGCCGCAGCGCGGACGGGAGCGCGAGTTTTGGCAATTGAACGCCGACCTGTTTGGTGCGGAGGGGCCGTGGGCGGACGCGGAGATTATCGAGTTTGGCTACCATAGCATCATCAACTTTGGTGCGCGCGAAGACATGTTTACGGTGCGGGTGAATAATCGCCAGCTGATCAATCAGTTGATGAGCGGGTTTCTGGGCCTTGATGTGATCGGCGCCCAGATGATGACGCGGCTACTTGATCGAAAGAATAAGATTTCGCCGGAAGCTTTCCGCGAGCAAGCCATCGAGATTTTTGGCTCAGAAGAAGCCAAGGCAGGCCTGCCAAAGTTGGCGCAGCTAATCAGCATGCGCAGTGTCGATGACCTGCCGGAGGAGTTGGCGGATAGCCCGAGTGTCCAGCAGCTTCGCCAGGTGATGACCCTGCTGCGTCAGAAAGGCATCGGCAATGCGATGTTCGACGTGACGCTGATGCGCGGGCTGGATTATTATACTGGTACGGTGTTTGAGTTTTTTGATAATTCGCCGGAGAATAATCGAGCGCTATTTGGCGGCGGGCGCTATGATGGGCTGGTCGGACTATTTGGTGTCGAGCCGGTCGCTACGGTCGGCGTGGGGCTCGGTGCGACGACCATGCAGCAGTTCCTCGAGGTGCACGAGTTACTACCAAAACTAACGACGCACACTGATGTATATATCATCGCGGTGGATGCGGCGCTGCTGGAGGGGGCCGATGCGTTGGCACGGGCGCTGCGCAGCGAGGGAGTGCGGGTGGAGCTAGATTTCAGCGGGCGTAAATTAGACAAGCAGCTCAAAACCGCACTGAAAAAGAATATTCCATTCGTGGCGTTTGTCGGTGAGGAAGAGGTCGCTTCGGGCGTTTACACGATCAAAAATCTCATCGAGTCAACCGAACAAAAAGTCAGCCTCGAGCGCATGATCAGCGTGGTCAAAGATCGGCGCTACGACGGCGATGATGACGCGGCGTTTGAGATTTAGTACTACCCCTGTTATAATAGGTAGTTATGAAGACGACTGTAAAGAAACTATCAGATACCAAGGTTTGTTTGACAATTACGCTGGGGGCGGACGAGCTGAATGCGGCTGAGCAGGTGGCGCTGACCAAGATGGCGCGCGACCTCAAGGTGCCGGGATTTCGTAAGGGTAAAGTGCCGGTCAGCGTGGCTGCTAAGCACGTCAATCCAATGGCGCTCCAGGAGCAGGTACTCGACAACGCCCTGTCCAAGGCGGTGGCTGAGGCCTTTATGAATGAGAAGCTGCAGGCGCTGGAACGGCCGAGCGTTGAGGTCAAGAAATTTGTCCCCAATCAAGAAGTCGAGTTCACCGCCGAGGCGACCGTTGTGCCGCCGGTCAAATTAGGTGATTACAAAAAGCTCAAGGCCAAGCCTCAGGCTGTCAAGGTTGAGGCCAAGGACGTCGACGAAATCATCGAGCGAATGCAGCAGAATTTTGTCGATAAAGCCGAGGTCAAGCGTGCGGCTCAAGAAGGTGATGAGGCGATCATCGACTTTGTCGGCAAGAAAGACGGCGTGGCGTTTGACGGCGGTTCGGCCAAGGACTTTGCCCTGAAGCTGGGTGGCGGTCAGTTTATCCCCGGCTTTGAAGAGGGTGTGGTTGGCCACAAGGCCGGCGAGACATTTGATCTTGACCTCGAATTTCCAAAGGATTACCACGCTGAAAATCTGGCCGGCGCCAAGGTGGTGTTTAGTGTGACGCTCCATAAAGTAAATGAGCTGAAGCTACCGGAACTCAATGATGAATTTGCAGCCAAGTGCGGTCCGTTCACTGACGTCAAGGAGCTCAAGGCCGACATCAAGCGCGAGATTACCGCGCAAAAAGAGCGCGAGGCCAAGGAAAAGCTCAAGGATGAGCTGGTGGCAGAACTAGCGGATAGCTCCAAGGTGGCGCTGCCAGAGCTGTTGATCGACGATCAGCTGCGGTCAATTGAACAAGATCTGATGCAGAATTTGTCATATCGCGGCCTGACAATGGACGCGTATCTAAAGACGCAAGGTTTCAAAGATAAAGCCGATTGGCAGAAAAAAGAGGCTCGCCCGGCGGCCGAAAAGCGGGTCAAGGCTGGCCTGGTGCTGGCTGAGCTATCAAAGGAGCTGGGCGTAGAGGTTAGCCGCGAAGAGCTCGATAGGCAAATCGCAACCTTCAAGCAGCAGTACGGCAAGGACGCCAAGCTGGCCGCCCGGTTCGATGATCCGAACGTCCACCGTGACATCGCAAACCGGATGATCACTGACAAGACGATCGACAAGCTGGTCGAATTGAATAGTAAATAGCGACGGTATAGCAACAGTCTGAAGCAGGGGATGGCGGAAGGGCTGCCCCTGCTTTATTGACAAACTTACAACTAGTTGGTATAATGGCAAAATATGTGTGAATCCTCAAAGTCTGAGCGTCCAGAGTTGGAGTCTGGGCATCCCCAAGAGACAGACGATAGCGGCGAGAAGGTTAGTCGTCGCAGTTTTTTGCGGGGTATGGCGGCTGGTGCTGCATGTTTGGGCTCTGGAATTCTTATCGGTGAGGCTATAAAAAGCCTAGGATCAGAACGAAGTCGAAATATACCGATACAGCACAATAACGATCGAAAAGCTCCGCCGCCGGGCTCGCGAAGTGTTGTCGTCGTGCAATTATTGCCAGAAAACGCCGAGCCTCATCAAGGTATTGAAAAAATTAGCTCTGGGGTACGAGATGCTCTTGGGCGTATCGCGCTAACGACTAGCCATCTATACCTTAATGTGCGGTTCACGCGAGATGGTCACTCGCCTGATACAACACGAACACTGAGAATGGTAAACAGCCTGCTTATAGTCAGCGTCTGCTTCAACTGATTGGTCAGGCTCATGCTCGTGAAACGGAAAGTGATATGGCGCTGGTTATCGTCGATTCTGCTGATACAGAAAAGGACCACTACGCTGGTCTAACCGTGTACGACGATAAACAGCCTCCAGTTGCGCTTGTGCGCGATTTGGGTGGCGTGTCCATTGGTACGATTGCACACGAGTTAGGGCATATGCTTGCTCCGGAGGGCGTCGAGCGCGGTCTTGGTCATGCCTGGGCCCTGCGTCCATGGGTGAAGCAAGATGGTGATAAGGAGGTAAAAGATTGGCGCCATAGTCCTCATGTTGCTTCCATTCAGGACATTATCGCCGCGGGGTATGGTCTGGAGAAAGATGACAGCGGAAAACCAAATCCCTATGCTTCACGATATAGCGTCATGGGAAATAGTGCATTATTTGATTCCATGGTAGATCCAACGATACCAATATTCTCTTCCCCTGAGCTTGCCTTTCTCGATCCAACGCGGTCAATTCGCCATATCACAATGCCGTCGACGGGCACAGGCCGGATACCCATTAGCTATGGCCGGCCTGACCGAGCCGGTATTACTATAGATATTCCAGAGGATCATATACTACGCCAAATAGCTCCGAAGGCAGATACACTTTTCATTGGCCCAATAGTTCGCTCAAAGCAGTGGAGTAACCCTATTGACCGGATGGGTGTCTTTGCGACATGGTCAGGAGGACGTGATAGCGCCATATTAAATCCAAGCATATGGGATGAGGGGATTAAATATAGCGAGAATAGTTTTGAACATGTTGCGTATATTGATGAACAGCTCGGTATACTGGTCGCCGCTGGACAGCAATCGGGTCAGGCCTACGTCCGCTTAGTGCCGCTCCATACCGAGGAGGCCCAGGAGCTAATACGGGCGGGACAAGAGCGGCTGATAAAAAGTCTCAACATATAGATTGATGGGCTATTCTTTACAGTAGCAAGCTAGGCTTATATAATATTGTATATGCAGAAAACAACATCATATCTCATCCCCACCGTCATCGAAAAGTCAGCCGACGGCGAGCGGGCGTTTGATATCTATTCGCGGCTGCTCAATGAGCGGATCATTTTCCTCGGCGAGGAGGTTAACGAGCATACTGCCAACAGCGTGGTGGCGCAGCTATTACACCTAGCGTACGTTGACCCAGGGGCGGACATTTCGCTCTATATCAATAGCCCAGGCGGCAGTGTCTATGATGGCATGGCGATTTACGACACTATGAATTTTATTAAGCCGGACGTGGCGACGTATGGTATTGGCCTGCAGGCTAGTATGGGTGCGTTTCTGCTCAGTTCTGGCGCCAAAGGCAAGCGGTTCTGTCTGCCGCACGCCAAGGTGATGATTCATCAGCCGTCCTCTGGCACGCGTGGCAAGGTGACCGACATGGAAATTGACCTGAAGGAAACGCTGGAAGTGAAGGAAATGCTGGCCAAAATCATGGCCAAAAACACCGGCCAGAAGCTCTCTAAAGTCAAGGCCGACATGGAGCGCGACTACTGGATGAGCCCAGATGAGGCTGTGGAGTACGGGTTAGTGGATAAGGTATTGAGCAAGTTATCGTAGGCTCCAAGAAGCCCTCCGCGATTCATAAATGTATTCAATATGGCGTGACGTTGTGAAAACTACCGCTGGTTTTGCTTGTGGTTACGGTGGAATCTTGCCATAATTAAGGAAAGGCAAGGAGGGATTATGAGACAGTATCTAGATGCTCTGCGGCACGTTCGTGACAATGGCGTGAGAAAAGGCGACCGCACCGGTACTGGCACCACGGAAGTGTTCGGCGTGCAGACGCGGTATGATCTAACGGATGGCTTTCCGGCCATGACTACCAAGAAATTGTATTTCAACAGTGTGGCGCATGAGCTGCTGTGGTTTCTCAAAGGCACTGGCAACATTGAATATCTAGCGCAAAACGGCGTGCACATCTGGGACGAGTGGCCATACAAGAATTACTTGGAAAAAACCGGTCAGAGCATTCCAGAGATCAACGGTGAGGAGTGGCGCGCTGGCATGAAGCAATTCATTGGGCGGATTGCGACTGACCACGCGTTTGCCGAGGAGTGGGGTAATTTGGGCCCAGTCTACGGCGTGCAGTGGCGCAAATGGCCCGATGGCAAGGGCGGGACGATTGACCAAATCCACAACGCCATCGACATGATACAGAACAATCCGACGTCGCGGCGCAACATCGTCAGCGCCTGGAACGTGGCGGAAATTGACGACATTGTGCAATCTGGTGGTCTGCCGCCATGTCATACCATGTTCCAGTTTAATGTTCGGCCCGGTGAAAATGGCGAGAAAGATAAACTGGATCTGGCGCTGACCCAGCGTTCGGCGGACATGTTCCTCGGCGTACCGTTTAATATCGCCAGCTACTCCCTGCTGCTGTCGATGATCGCCCGGGTGACAGATAAACAACCAGGTGAATTTGTCCATACCTTGAATAGTGCGCATATTTATAATAATCACCGCACGCAGGTTGACGAGCAACTGTCGCGCCAGTCGCTGCCGCTACCGAAACTGTGGCTGAATCCAGATATTAAGAATATCGACGATTTCACCATTGATGATATTCGCCTGGAAGGTTACGAGCATCACCCGCCCATCAAGGCGCCAATTGCGGTGTAATGTGTTCGAGCCAGTCTTCGGCAACTATTTAGTAGTTTGTTAGTGTACTAAATTATCCAAAGGTGTTGGGAGTTGATCCCAGCTAAATTATTCTACAATACGTCACAAAATCAAAATCGTACTTGTTCTCGGTGTCTGCGGGATGATGGACGCGGCTCACTTCCTGCCAGATGGCCATGTCAATTTCTGGGAAAAAGGTGTCGGCATCCGGGAATGCAGCATCAACCTCGGTGGCGTAAATGGTGTCAATTTCGGGCATCTTCAGCGCCTCGCTATACACCAGTGCTCCACCGATGATGAAGGTTTTGTAACGAGCTAGCGCCAGGGCACTTTCTAGGTTCACTGCGGTGAGGACGCCCTTGACGCCTGTCGGCCGCGAAGAAATAACAATATTTTCACGTTCTGGCAGCGGGCGACAGCCGATCGACTCAAAGGTTTTTCGGCCCATGATGACGTCGCCGCCTTTGGTCAGCCGCTTGAAATTCGCCAAATCTGCTGGCAAGCTGCGACCCCACGGCAAATTACCGCTCTGGCCGATGGCGCGGTTGGTATCATAGGCAACGACAATAGCTTTCTCCATAATTTTAAGTCTAGCATGATGTAAAATTTACGAAAAGCTTGCCCGCGCGGGCAAATATTGCCATAATAGAATTACTCGGGGGAGTGAGGTAAGATAAACAAGAGGAGGCGCGGCATGAGCGTGTATTCAAACCGGGAAATTTTGGCAGCAATCGAGGAGGGGACGATCGTCTGTACGCCATTTGATCCGGACAATGTGTCAGAAGCTAGCCTGGACTTTACGCTGGGACATTATTTTTATAAACAGGAATTTGACGATCAGTCAAGCGTTTATAATCCATTTGATGAGGTAGAAGTGGCGCGGTATTTCAAGGGGCCGCTGATGGCGATGCCGCATGCCGAGTGGTGCGAGCATAACGGTTTTACGCAGTTTCGTAATATTCCGGATGAGCATCCGATCATTGTACTGCGTCCTGGCGAGCGGATCTTGGCGCATACCCACGAGTTCGTGGGCATTCGGGCGCATGGCGGCGCGGCCGAGGTGAAGAGTCGTAGTTCATGGGGCCGTAACGGTGTGGCGGTGTGTTTTGATGCGGGCTGGATCGACCCGGGCTATATCAATCGGATTACGCTTGAGATCTACAATTTGAACAAGCATGAAAGCGTAGTACTACCAGTCGGCGAGCGCATCGGACAATTAATTTTTCACCAGACTGGGCCGGTGGATGGCGGCTACGCTGACGGGCGTGGCGGTATTAGCGGCAAGTACCAGCACACCGACGACCTCGCTGAGCTTATCCATAGTTGGCGGCCGGAAACGATGCTGCCGCGGGCGTTCAAGGATCGGCGTCATGCTCCGGCGATTATTAACGGCCTAGGCGAGGGTATCAAATGAGCCGTCCCGGTCGATACATCGTCATCGAAGGCAACGACGGTACGGGCAAGTCAACCCAAGTAGCCATGCTGGCGGATTATTTCCGGGCGCGTGGCCGCGTCGTGTGCGTGGTCGAAGAGCCAGGCAGCGACGATCCAGAAAAGTCGACGCCGGTAGCCAATGAACTGAGGCGTATTGTCAAAAATGGCAATCTGGTGCGCTCTAGCGAAATTAATGTAGCGTTGTTCTCAGCGGCGCGGCGCGAGTTGTGGCGCGAAAAGATTCAGCCAGCCCTACAGCGCGGCGAGATCGTTCTGAGTGCGCGTAATTACATCTCAACACTGGCTTATCAGGGCTATGGCGACGGGCTAGATGCGGAGGAGATTATGCGGATGACGAAGCTATTTACCGACGAGCGATACCTGCAGCCGGACGCGATGGTGGTCTTGACGCTCAGCGACACCCAGCGCCAGCAGCGCATCGCGGAGCGCGGGCACATCGCTCAGCCTGATACATTTGAGTCACGTGAGCAGTCGTTCCAGGACAGGGTTAACCACGCCTATGAAGCCATCGCCGCCGAGCGAAATATCCCGGTATTGTCAGCTGCCGGAGCCCCAGAGGAAGTGCATGCGCGGATCCTTGACAGCATTGCTCGATATTTGTAGTATATTTCATAAATAGGAGAGGATATGATCGAGACAGTTCGATTAAGTGGTGGTGATATTACTGATTCATTGTGTGATGATCTGCGCTGCTTGTGGGTTGAGTCTCTCGTACATGTGAAGCCAGATATCAGCGCCTCCGAGATAAGGCGATTGTATCAATCTGAACAGTTTACGCCCGAAGTACTTCGGAGGCAAGCCGATCTTGCCGAGGGTGGTATCTATGTTGCGCTCGCAGATGCGTCAATCAAGGCGGCAGCAAGTGTAGGTCGAACCGACGCCTTAGGCTTGGCCTCAGATATTCCGGATGTACAGGATAATAATCTGATATATCTCGAGCGGTATGGGGCTAGAAATATGAAACGCTGGGATCTGTTTCGGGGACTGGTAAATGCGGTACTTAATCATGAGACTGGGCCAAATAATCGGCCAACATATCTTGGTATGTATATTGACGAGCGGGCTCTACTACTACCGGGTCACGTCAAAGATATTAATCCGCAAAATCACCAAGTTAGCCGTATTGTCAAACGTGACTCGGTTGGCGGTGTCGCTGGTGATTATCGACTACATACGGCGCAACTTCAAACCGATGGAAGCTGGGAATGGTTAGCGACGATCACTGACGGTGAGCGTGCGGCTAGATTACTGGGTGAAGTGTGCCTTCGTTTAGAACTAGCCGCTGCTTAACGATAGTCAATTTTTCATTATTTTCTCTTGCAATTCGTCGTCCTATGCGTCATAATGTGTCACAGTGAAGTAGTGTAGTTTTAGCGAGGGGCGAGCTTGATGGGCGGGCAAACCTCAGGCTCGTGCTGAGACTAAGAGATCTTCCGGCCGTGATCACCAATTATAATCAATGCGAGGAGTAACGCCTGTGGCTCAACAGACCACTCGTGGCGCGCGCGTCTTTTTCACTGGAACAGACAGTGCGATCGCCATGCCAAATCTCATCGCTCACCAAGAGGACTCGTGGCGCTGGTTCGTCGAGGATGGTTTGAGCGAAATCTTTTCAGAAATTAACCCAATTGACGACTACACTGGTCAGAAGTTGGCGCTGCGGTTCGGCAATTATCATTTTGACGAACCAAAGACCACCGACCAGTTCGCCAAGGAAAACAATTTGACGTTTGAAGCGCCACTGCACGCAACCGTTGAATTGACTAACAAAGTCACGGGTGAAGTCAAAGAGCAGGAAATCTACCTCGGTGATTATCCATGGATGACCGAGCGCGGTACCTTTATCATTAACGGTACGGAGCGCGTGGTGGTTAGCCAGTTGATCCGCTCGGCTGGTGTGTTCTTTACGGCTGACACCGTGGCTGGCCGTAACTACTACGGCGCCAAGATGATTCCAGGTCGCGGTGCCTGGCTGGAATTTGAAACGGCGACTAATGGCACGATTTATGTCAAGATTGACCGCCGTCGTAAATTACCAGTGACGACATTGCTGCGGGCTCTGGGTCATCCAAAAACCTCAGAAATTCGCGAATTATTTGCTGACATTGACACGGGCGAGACTAGTTACATTCAGGAAACGCTCGAGAAAGACACTGCGCGTGGCGCTAATGAGGCGCTGATCGAGGTCTATCGTCGCTTGCGGCCGGGCGACTTGGCGACGGTTGATAACGCACGCCAGATGATCGAGCGAATGTTCTTTGATTTCAAGCGCTTTGATTATAGTCGGGTTGGCCGGTACAAGATGAACCAGCGCCTGGGTCTGGACGTTGCTAATACCGCTGAAAACCGTATCTTCCAGATGAGCGACCTGGTGGCCATCATCCGCGAGATTATTCGCCTCAACAATACCCAGGAGCCAGCTGATGACATTGATGCGCTGAGCAATCGCCGTGTCAAGCTGGTCGGCGAGCTGATTGCCCGTCAGTTCCGCGTCGGTATGCTGAGGATGCAACGTAATGCCATGGACCGGATGAGTGTGGCTGATATGGAGAACGTCACGCCAAGCCAATTGATCAATGCGCGGCCGGTGGTGGCAGCAGTGCGTGAATTCTTTACTAGCTCACAGCTCAGTCAGCTCCTCGATGAGGTTAATCCACTGTCCGAACTCAGCCACAAGCGACGCTTGAGCTCGATGGGGCCGGGCGGTTTAAGCCGCGAGCGCGCCGGCTTTGATGTACGCGACGCTCACCCAACGCATTACGGCCGTATCTGCTCGGTGGAAACGCCAGAGGGCGCCAACGTTGGTCTGGTGCTGAACCTCGCGACCTACGCGCGGGTCAATGAGTATGGCTTTATCGAGACGCCGTACCTGCGCGTCACCGATGGTCGGGTGACGGATGAAGTGGTCTATCTGGACGCCGCTCAGGAGGCCAGCGAAGTCATCGCCGACGCCGGAGCACGCTTGAATGATGACAAGTCGTTCACCGATAGCCGCGTCAGCGCTCGCAAGTTTCTCCAGCCAGGTCAGGTCGACGTCGAAGAAGTTACCTTTATGGATGCTGCTCACAAGCAGATCCTCGGCTCGACGGCGGCGCTGGTGCCGTTTATCGAGAAAACCCGCGTTGACCGCGCCTTGACTGGCTCGAACATGCAGCGCCAAGCAGTGCCACTGCTCACGCCAGAGCCAGCGATTGTCGGTACCGGCATTGAGCAGGCGGTGGCCGAGAATAGTGGCCACCTGATCCAGGCTGAGGCTGATGGCGAAGTAGTGCGGGCTGATGCTGATGAAATTCATGTCAAGTACGCTGATGGCGTCAAGGTCTATACGCTACGGCACTTTGTCAAGAATAATGACGATCGCTGCTACAACCAAAAGGTTCGCGTAGCCCGTGGCGACACGGTCAAGCAAGGCGACATCCTCGTCGAGGGCGCATCAATTGCCGAGGGCGAGATCGCGCTGGGACGAAACCTGACGGTGGCCTTTATGCCGTGGGGCGGTTACAACATGGAGGACGCGATTATCCTCAGCCGCCGCTTGGTGGAGGACGATCGCTTGACCAGCATTAATATCAAGGATTATAACGTGGAGGTTCGCGAGACCAAGCTCGGCCCAGAGATCGTCACTCGCGACATTCCGAATGTGTCAGAAGACAGTCTGCGCCACCTCGACGAAAACGGTATCGTGCAAATCGGTTCTGAGGTCAAGGCTGGTGACGTGCTGGTTGGTAAGATTACGCCGAAAGGTGAGCAGGAACTCAGCTCTGAGGAGCGTCTGCTGCGCGCCATCTTTGGTGAAAAAGCCAAGGATGTCCGTGACACTTCACAGCGGATGAACAATGCTGGCGGCGGCAAGGTTGTCGGTGTCAAGATCTTTAGCCGCGAGAATGGCCACGAGCTCAAGGCTGGCGTGTTGATGCAAATCCAGATCTTTGTGGCACAGATGCGCAAGATCGGTGTCGGTGACAAGATGGCCGGCCGCTTCGGTAATAAGGGTGTGGTCGCGCGGGTGCTACCAGTCGAAGATATGCCATTCATGGAGGACGGTACGCCAGTTGACGTGATCTTGAACCCACTGGGTGTGCCAAGCCGCATGAACCTCGGTCAGCTGTTTGAGACGCACCTCGGTATGGCAGCGCGGGCACTAGGTTACCGTGTGGCGACGCCGTCGTTTGATGGTGTGCCGTCAGCCACGATTTCTGATGAATTAGAAAAAGCAGGACTGGCGCGCGATGGTAAGAGCCAACTGTTCGATGGCCGCACCGGTGAAGCCTTTGAGGAGCGTACCACAGTCGGCGTCATGCACATGATTAAATTGCACCACATGGTCTCTGACAAGATCCACGCCCGCTCAACTGGTCCATACACCATGGTTACTCAGCAGCCGCTCGGTGGTAAAGCGCAAAACGGTGGTCAGCGATTCGGCGAAATGGAGGTCTGGGCACTGGAAGCTTACGGTGCTGCTGCGACCTTGCAGGAAATGCTAACCATCAAGTCTGACGACGTCTATGGCCGTGCCAAGGCCTACGAATCCATCATCAAGGACGAGCCAATCGTCGGTCCGAAACTGCCAGAATCCTTCAACGTGCTCGTCAAGGAGCTTCAGGGATTGGGTCTTCGGGTTGACCTGCTTGATGAGGGTGGCGTGGTTGACGCTGAGCATGTCATTGCTTCAAGCGGCCCAGCCGACAAGACCGTACCGCAGACTGCCAGCGACGACGATGATGACGACCAAGTTTACTTAGACGAATCAGACGACATCGGCGACATCGAGGCCGGCATGAGCGTACAAGATATTGACGAAGTAGAAGAAATAAAGGAGGAGGCGTAAGATGGCGCAATATTCATTTAACGCGACCGGAATTAGCGATTTTGATGCGGTACGCCTAGCGGTGGCCAGCGCCGAGGACATCCTAAAGTGGAGTCACGGCGAGGTTCTCAAGCCAGAGACGATCAATTATCGCACCCAAAAGCCAGAGCGCGACGGCTTGTTCTGCGAGCGAATCTTTGGTCCGGTCAAGGACATCAATCCACACGACTCAAAGCTAAAAGGTGTTCGTTCACGCGAAGCTGCGGTTGATAAGAATGGTGAACTCGTCACCAAGTCAATCGTCCGCCGCGAGCGCATGGGCCACATTCAATTGGCCGCACCAGTAGCGCACATTTGGTTTATGCGCGGCACGCCGAGCGCCATGAGCTTGCTACTGGGGATGACGGTGCGTAATATCGAGCGGATCGCTTACTTTGCAACCTATGTCATTCTCAAGGTTGACGAGGCCACGCGCGACCAGTATCTGGCGGATCTGGAGGCCGAGACTGAGGCCGGTCGGATGGCGATCAAGATGCGTTACGAGCAGCTCGCCGAGGCTGACGGTGCTGATATCAAGCAGCTGGCGAAGGAACAGAGCCGCGAGGTTGACGAGCTTAACGACAAGTACACGACGAAGAAAACGCAGCTTGAGGGCCTCGTCAAGGGCGCGCTGATCTCGGAGACGGATTATCGTAACTTGCCAGAAGAGTACGACGAGCTGATCGAGGTCGGCATGGGTGCCAGTGCGCTCAAGGCATTGCTGGATGAAATTGATCTGTCAGAACTGATCGCCCAGCTGAGCGAGGAAGCCGAACACGCCAAGGGTCAGCGCGAGAAGAAACTGCTCAAGCGCCTGAAGATGCTCGAGAGCATGCAGGCTGCTGGCATCAAGCCATCTAGCCTCTGTCTGACGGTACTGCCAGTCATCCCACCAGACTTACGTCCAATGGTCGCCCTCAGTGGTGGTCGGTTTGCCACCTCTGACCTGAACGACTTGTATCGCCGCATCATCAACCGCAACAATCGCCTGAAGAAGCTGGTCGAGCTCAATGCGCCAGAAGTGATTCAGCGCAATGAACGACGCATGCTGCAAGAGGCTGTCGATGCCCTGATCGACAATGCAGCAGCGCGCGGTGGTCGGGCAGTCAGCTCGACTGGCAGCCGTCGTCGCCTCAAGTCAATTAGCGATATGCTCAAAGGCAAGCAAGGCCGCTTCCGCCAGAACCTGCTCGGTAAGCGCGTCGATTACTCTGGTCGCTCGGTCATCGTCGTTGGTCCAAAATTAAAGATCAATCAGTGCGGCCTGCCAAAACAAATGGCGCTTGAACTATTCAAGCCGTTTGTCATCAGCTGGCTGATCAAGGGCGAATTTGCCCACAACATTCGCTCGGCGACTCGCTTGATCGAGTCGGGTGAAGCGGTTGTGTGGGATGCGCTTGACGAGGCGATCAAGGGCAAGTACGTGCTGCTCAACCGTGCACCGAGCTTGCACCGCCTGTCAATTCAGTCCTTCCAGCCAGTCCTCGTCGAAGGTAAAGCAATTCAGCTGCACCCGCTGGTCTGTGCCGGCTTTAACGCCGACTTTGACGGTGACCAGATGGCTGTCCACCTGCCGCTTTCCAAGGAAGCGCAGGCCGAGGCGCGCGAGCTGATGAGCGCTACTAACAACCTGTTGAAGCCTGCCGACGGTGCGCCAGTGCTGCACATCTCGCAGGACATCGTGCTCGGTAATTACTACCTGACCTATGACAAGCCGCAGGCGCAGACTGACCACATCAAGGCGTTCAGCTCGGTCTACGAGGCAGAGCTAGCGTACGACAAGGGTGCTATCCAACTGCAAACGCCAATTCGCATCTATGCCAAGGGCAAGCTGCGTCAGACGACCTTGGGCCGGGTCTTCTTTAACGAGATTTTGCCAGAGGACTTCCCGTATGATAACAACGTCCAGACCAAGAAGCAGCTGAAGAAGGTATTGGCGCAGATCTTCAACAAGTACGGTGCCGAGGAAACCGCCAAGATCGCCGACCGCATGAAGGGTCAGGCCTTCCGCTTTGCGACAACTGCGGCCGTGTCAACCGGTATGACCGACTATGTGCACTTTGACGAGATCGCTGAGTTCGTGGCCGAGGGTGACGCCAAGGCGGCCTTGATTTCTGAGCAATTCGACCAAGGTTTGATCACTGAGGACGAGCGCTACAACTTGACGGTCAATGCCTGGCGAAATGTGGACAATAAGATCACGGCCTTCCTCCAGGATCAGCTGGCGCACATGGACACCAGCATCTCGATGATGGTTAACTCTGGTGCTCGTGGTGATATCTCCAATGTCAAGCTGGCCAGCGCCATGATCGGTATCCAAGTTGATGCGGCTAACCGCGAGATCGAGCTGCCAATCCGTAGCTCCTACACCGGTGGTTTGTCCAGCCTTGAGGCCTTCGTGGCGACACGTGGTGCGCGTAAGGGTCTGATCGACACCGCGCTGAAGACCGCTGACTCAGGTTACCTGACCCGTCGTTTGGTCGACGTGGCACAGGATGTCTTCACAGTTGAGGACGTTGAAGGTGACGACGAAGGTTATGCAATCTACCGTTCAGAAACTGAGGAAACGATGATCGACTTCTCGAACCGCTTGGCTGGCCGGTACGCTGCCGAGACAATTCCAGGTCACGTCAACAAGGACGAATTGATCACTCGGGAAATCGCTGACTCAATTGATGACGATGAAAGCATCCAAAGTGTCAAGATCCAATCAGTCTTGTCAACTAACAACCTCAACGGTATCCCTCAGCGCAGCTACGGTGTTGACATGTCAACCGGCAAATTGGTTGGTAATCATCAGCCAGTCGGTGTCATCGCTGCTCAGTCGGTCGGTGAGCCGGGTACTCAGTTGACCTTGCGTACCTTCCACAACTCGGGTGTAGCTGGTGGTGACATCACCCAGGGTCTACCACGTGTTGAAGAATTGTTCGAGGCACGCACGCCAAAGGGTCAGGCGTTTGTTACGGAAATTGCCGGGTTAGTTGACGTTTGGGAAGATGGCAAGAAGTACATCGTCCAAGTCACGCCGGAATCTGGCAAGGTTGAGCGCTTACCGCTGGACGGCCGAACTATCGTGGTCAAGGCTGGCTCAAGCGTCAAGGCTGGCGACGTGCTGGCAACTGGTGAGGAAGACACTCGCCCGCTGGTCGCACCGTTTGATGGTGTGGTTGAAGCGGCAGAAGACACTTTGGTGATTGCTGCTGAAGCTGGCGCACCGGCTCGCTACGAGATTCCTGGCAACATGCAATTGGTCGTCAAGGCTAACGACGTTGTCGAGGCTGGTGATCGCTTGACGGCTGGTTCATTGAACCTACACGACTTGATGCGCCTGAAGGGCGTCGAGGCGACTCAGCGCTACATCATCAACGAAGTGCTGCGTATTTACGCCGCTCAGGGTCAAGACGTGGCCGACAAGCACCTGGAGATCATCGTTCGCCAGATGTTTAGTCGCGTCCAGATCGAAGACGCGGGCGACAGTGACTTTGTGACGGGCGACATCGTTTCTAAGGCTGCGGTGGTGAACACCAACAAGCAGCTGGCCGCTGAAGGCAAAAACCTCATCAGCTACACCCAGTTGCTACTTGGTATCACCAAGGTGTCCATCTGGAGCGACTCATGGCTATCTGCTGCGTCCTTCCAGGACACCACTCGCGTGCTGATCAACGCTGCCGTGTCTGGCCGCGCTGACCACTTGCATGGCCTCAAGGAGAACGTCATCATCGGCCGCAAGATCCCAGTGGGAACGGGCGCTGTCGAAGAGATGGAAACCGACGAGCCAAGCGAGGATGAGTTCGCTGACAACCAGGAAGAGGAATTAGCTGTAGCCGTATAAGCCAACCAGCTTTCTTTCTCAGAAAACCGCTCCAATGGATACGGGGCGGTTTTTCTATAGCAATTGCACGCAATCTATGCTATAATCTTTCCAGAGTTTCCTCTTTTCGGGGCGCGCGGTGGTTTGAATGTGTACAGACTGCATGCTCGGCAGAAAAGGTATAGACACGGGGCGGAGTTGCTGAATCCAAGCCGTAGGCGCTAAGAGAAGCTGGTTTTTGCGCGTCAATGACGCGCCAGCCCACTCTGCGCCACCAGGCGAAATCGCCATTATTAGTAAATCAACCAAGGAGAAATTGGATGCCAACAATCAACCAATTGGTGCGC
>ERZ773069.785-NODE-785-length-19703-cov-44.102300_pt1 | contig 19703 bp, 17 predicted proteins | sample MGYA00580619_ERZ773069 | MGnify/ENA primary metagenome ERZ773069 (study PRJEB29015, sample SAMEA2738007) | human oral metagenome | biome: human oral; feature: human-associated habitat; material: dental | place: China | collected 2108 ...
TTAACGATGCAGCAGCATTCGCTAAACTTGTTGAAGTAGCTAAAAACGCTTAATAACATAACGATACATACTAAGGACTCTCTTTGGAGGGTCCTTTTTTGTATGGTGAAAGCCTCCTCTAGTACGATGGTACAGAAACAATTAAAAGGAGATTTACTAGTTCATGGCGAAATACTCAGTATAGATATTTCGTTAACAAATCTCATATAGAGGAGGGATTAGTATGAACGTATTAAAGAAAGCTTTAGTTTTAGGGGCCGTAGGTGCTATGTTAGTAATACCAGGCTATGCAAAGGTTGTAACTGGTAGCCAATCAGATGCCAATTTAGATTTAAAATATCCTTTGGTATATACTGATTCTGCTTATGCTCAACAAGCGATTAATACAGCTATCGCAAACTATGTGCTAGAAGCAAAGGATATGTATTACAACCAACATATTTATAAGGTGGCTCAAAATTATAAGGTAACCTATGAAGATAGCCAAGTTGTTTCCATTCTATTGACGACCTATCATTACTATGCCGGTGCCGTTCATGGTATGACTAATACCAGAGGACTTGTATATAATAAAATAACAGGTCAACGTGTTCCTCTATACAATTATGTAAAAATAGCTAATGCAGAACAGTTGGACAGAGGATTACGATCTTATGTATTAGATTACTACACAGGTTCCCATACAAAGAGCCGTATTCCTCAAGGCTGGAGTGTCAAATATGTAACTGATAACTACTGCCTACGCGGTAAGGGGAACATCGATCTAGTTTACCAACCATATGAATTAGGACCTTATTCTAATGGCACTACCTATATTGGATTTACACCGCAATCTATTGAATACTTTAATCGCATGAACTCGTAATAAAGGTGGCGTTATAGTTGTATGTAACATTATTAATGATACCCATCGGACTGTTCTTACTGGTGATTAGCCTTCGGTATATGGTAAAAATTTTTACTATCTCGGACATACATGATATGCCTTATAGAACAGACAAAGGGATATTTACTATACAAACAGCTGGTCGCTATGATATATGGCTTAATGGTAATCGGTTTAAAAAAGCTCCGTTGGGTCTTTTTGGTCTACAGCTTATTAACTGTGAAACGGAAAAGGAAGTCCCATTAAGAGCTAACTTAATACCCATTAGCGTGGCTAAAGTAATCGACGTACGACTCGAGCTCTATACATTTTATGCTAAGCCGGGGATATATCAAATCGTATTTAACGATAACCCTAGTCCGATGGCTAAGATCTTTGGCAACATTAGTCGATTTTTGATGGGGGGTAATGATGATTATAGCTCCTATTCCATCAGAATCTATCCACATCAATCTATGATCTATTCGATCCTTAGCATATGGGGGTTTATATTTGGAATTATGGCCGTACTGTGGGGGATAGCGGGACTAGTTATACATTAAAATACGCCTAACGTGTAAGCACTGCGAATGCTTTTATACGTTAGGTGTTTTATCTAAATAAAACATAAAAGCCTATAGCACTAAAATAGTACTATAGGCTTTTGTCATGTCTAATATTTTATCTTCTGTATCCGCCGCATCCTCTAGTATTAGAATTTGGACCGCAATAGTTTTGGCTATTATTGTTACATGGTGCATAGTTAACATTGTTATTGCAGTTGTATTGCGCGCTAGTATTGCAATTGTATTGAGAATTATTGCATACATAATCGTAAGCAAATCCTGTGGACACTACAGCAGTCACGGCTAGGGCAGTCATGACAAGTATACGTTTTGTAAATTTCATAGTAATCATCTCCTCCTTTCTATATTTATATTGTACTACAATAAGTCAAACAAAATATGATATTCTATATATATATACTATTTGAGAGAGTTTATGTGAAAGGAAGAATTGTTATGATGAAACGTGTATTGATGGCTACGCTCCGTTTAAGTTGTGTTGCATTGGGTGGTCACGCAATTGATATTAATATACCTGGTGCAGATCCGACGGTATCAAAGGATGCGTATCAGAACTATCGTAAGACTGATGCAGATGCACAGCAGATGGAACGGGAAGTTGAAAAGGATATAAAAACATATATGCCAAAAGAAGTGGTAGGTAACGGTGAATTAGATTTAAATGATGTCATTTATTCTAATCGTGAGTTGAACCATGCATTGGACTTTTCTTCATCCGTATTTATTTTGAAAGAGGATGGGGCCAATGTAAAATTTACTGTGCCATACTCGAGTCGTTATGGTAATACTGAGAAGATTGCAGATGGTACACCCGCTTTCAGAAATGCAATGATTATGAGCCCCGACGGTGTGATGGCTTATGAATTACGTCATCAACCAACAGGAAATAATTGGGAAGATAGTAAGATTCTTTATAGCAAGCTGACTGTTGATGATATGAAAGCTATTGCAGAGAAAACAGCCGGCGTATTTCGTGGTGATGATCATTCATTATATGCTGGTAAATTTACGTATCCTACGGTTGAAAAAGCAACATGGGATGTAACGTATGCTAAGGATGCACCAATGGTAGGAAGTCTTAATTTTACGATGAAGAATACACCGACGATTTCGTACCATGTGGGTTATAATTTTATGCCTAGAAAACAGTTTAGTGTATTAAAATCACAGGGAATTGATAAGGCTCAAGATATGATAATGTCACCGTTGGTAAACTATGTATTACCATCCATTGAACCAGCGAAGGATATACTTTCAAAAAGCAAAGCTTTGAAAATTAATGATTTTACATTCTTAACGCTAAAAACAAGTAAAATGATGCGGGAGGATAAAAATAATTCGTATATGTATGTCTACGATAGCGATCAGTATAGAGAAGGTATTATGGTGATGCCGGTTGAGGCGGAAGATATACAACATCCAGAGAAGATTTTCCCGAAAGCCGTACGCAGTATTATTTTAACTGACAAGTATTCGATGCACCAACCAATCCAATTTGCTACCGTATGGAATGATGCTATGCCATCCGTATATATGCAAATTAAGCGTCCTAAAACAACGATATATATGTTAATATCCCATGATAAACAATACGTATACAATCACTTTATTATGACCTATAATACTAGCTCTTTGATCGAAAAAGATTTGCGAGATATTGTGCAATATGTAGATACTAATAATGATAAGGACTACTATAACACATTCCAAGGTGGGCTTGGGGCTAAGATGCCAAACGATATGGCGACGGTTGATATTAAGAATACGAAATAATAGACAATGTAAGGAAAGCTAAAAATACCTTGTGAAGTAACTCGCACCATAGGTTAGCTTTTCATGTAACTATAGGCTCTCTGTTGCAAGGTATATACCTTGCGATAGAGGGCTTTTTTGTGTGTGGTGAAAGTTAAAAAAAGAGCTCTATTTTTGTAGAAAATATCTTTATTTCTTATGCTGAAAGGCGTATACTATAGGTAATAATATAGAACGTATATTTGTATTTAAAGAGAGGAGGAAGATGTATGAGTGATGATGTAAAAATGTTTGAAGGTAGTCAAATTCGTTCTGTGTGGGATAATGAAAGGGAAGAGTGGTATTTTAGTGTAGTTGATGTGATAGGTTCTCTGACTGAAAGCAATAATCCGCGTGACTATTGGTATCGTGTGAAAAAACGTATGTCAGATGAGGAACGAAGTGAACTGTCGACAATTTGTCGACAGTTAAAATTGAAAGCGTCAGATGGTAAAATGCGATTAACAGATGTTGCCGATATGCAAGGTATTTTCCGTATCATACAATCTGTTCCTTCGCCTAAGGCAGAACCTTTTAAAATGTGGTTAGCAGAGGTTGGTAAAGAACGTATTGATGAAATCATTGATCCGGAACTAACTATAGATAGAGCCTTAGAAGGATATGCCAAAAAAGGATATAGCCGAGAATGGATTAATCAACGATTACAGGCTATTCAAGTGCGTAAAGAACTTACAGATACATGGCAAGATCATGGTGTTAAAGCTGGTAATGAATATGCTATCTTAACGAATGAAATCTCTAAAGCTTGGTCTGGAATGACGACTAGAGAATATAAGGACTTTAAGGGTCTAAAAAAAGAAAATCTACGAGATAATATGTCTACTACAGAACTTATCTTAAATATGTTAGCCGAAACGGCTACAAAGGATATTGCGGAGGCAACTAATCCTCAAGGATTAGACGAGAATAAACAGGTTGCTCAAGATGGTGGTTCTATTGCTGGTGATGCACGTAAATCGATTGAAGCTAGAACTGGTAAACCTGTTATTACATCTAAAAATGCTATTGATTTAGGACGATTAATTAGTGACGTGGTGAAACATGATAGATGAATGACTTGAACGAATGAAACCCAAAACTAAAGAATCCGAAACGTAGTATTACATTTAACATGTAGCGATGAAATAGGTCGTAAAGAAAATAATACCACATCATATAGGAGTTTTTTGTCCCATATGATGTGGTATTTTATTTATATATGATTCATGGGAGGTATTATATTATGGAATATTACACAGGATTAGTACTACTATATTTTATATTCTGGCTAGTAGTTCGTTTATATCGCGGGCCTGTTGACTTTACGTGGTGGCCAATAAATAGTCATGATGAAGATGCCCTTAAAGAGGAAATGGAAGATTATGTTGAGTCTAATCGATTAAGTGTTCTGGCTAACGTTACACCTAAAGTTAAAACTATCGTTATAGCACTCGTAACATTGGGCATATTTATTTTTAATCTTATTAACACTGTAGGTTTTTATTTGATAATTCAAGCAATAAATATGCCATACCTTATGTATTATGCAATTATTGTCGTTATGATTCTCGCCATTATAGACGCAGTAGAAAGCACTTATGATTTCTATTTTTATTTTGCTTCTATGGTTACAAAAAATGTTCCAACAAAAATTATATATCGATATCTTGATATATACCGTATTAAGTTACTACCAGAATATATAGATGAAGTATTATGTGCACTATCTATATTGGGCGCAATTTATGGAATATATTGGTACATTGTTTTTTCGTAAAAGAATATGTTGACCTCTTATTTTAGAATATGTTTAATTTTTGCCACATGTTTTACTATTACTGTAGTAAAGTGTTTATATGTGGCTATTTTTGTAGTAGAATGAGAATTAAATGAAGTTGTTTTGTGTGAGACTTGTTATTCAAGAAAATTATACATAATAAATAGGAGAGTATATATATGGTAAAAGGACAGAATGTAAATTTATTTTTACTAGATGGAGAGGTTACTGGTCGTATTAAGTGTACTTTGGCTAATTGGACTGGATTAGTTTATAAAATTCCTAGATCTTTATTAGATGAATCTAAAGACATTAGTGCATTACATCAAAGTGCAATCTATATGTTGTTTGGCATGGATGATAATAATGAACCGTTAGTATATATTGGTCAGGCTGGAATTCGTAAAAATGATGATGGTGTATTACAGCGTTTAAAAGAACATGATACAGATAGCAGTAAGGACTTTTGGACAGAGGCTGTAGTGCTAACAACATCGAATGATAGCTTTGGTCCTACGGATTTAAATTTCTTAGAGAATCGTTACTATAAATTGATTAAAGAAATCAATCGATATAAGGTCTTTAATGAAAATGAACCAACTCTTGGAAATGTAACTGAAGAAAAAGTTAGTGAGTTATTAGCGTATGTAGAGTTCTCAAAATTACCAATAGGATTATTAGGTAAGAAAGTGTTAACACCTATTGATGAGTTGGCTGACTCAGGTCGCAGCGAAGGTGAGATTATTTATACTATGACTCAAAAAGTTGGCAGTGAAGTGATTACTGGTTATGCTAAAGAAACTAATGAAGGATTTTTACTTCTAAAAGGAAGTAAAGTTTCTCATAAGACTGCTCAAACTATATCTGAATCACTTAAGTTACGTCGGAAAATAGCCCAAAAAGATAATGATAATTGTATAATGGAAGATATTTTATTTAACAGTCCATCTACAGCAGCTATGTTTTTAATTGGCCAAACTGCTAATGGATTAATTCTTTGGAAAAATAAGGAAGGCGTGAATTTAAAAGAAATACGTAATAGAAACAATAATATTTAAATTGATACTGCATTTTTAAAAATTACAAAATATATTTGCTTTTAGATGAATTACACTGTATACTTTAATTAAAAGTTGTACAGTGTAATTTTTTTAAATGCAAAAATAAAAGTAAAATGAAAGAAGTCTTAAGGAAAGAGGTGAAATAATGTATATTCAAAATGTATTTCATAGTAATACTGGTATATCACAGTATCGCATTGAAGAAAGTAATAGTCCGGATGCGAAGGTATATACCTTATATGGGCAGAATGAATTATATGAGGATTTATATGGTGTACCTGGGGCTATGAGTGATCGGAAACAGATAAAAGTAGATGGAATGGGGCCTGGTGCTATTGCTAAAGAAGGTGATTTATTATTTAGCACAATTTCTGGTGAAGCTACAATAGTAAGTGCGGAACACGATGGCTATGTATTTACACAAAATTATGCTCGTATGGAGCCTATGAGTAGGTTAGTAGATAGAAAGTATATGGCATATTTGATTAATGAAAATCAATCGATTAAACGTCAGTTTAAACAAAATTTACAAGGTAGTCAGGTGATACGATATAGTTTAAAACTATTGAAAGAAATTACGCTACCAGAATTACCATCAATAGAGATTCAACGGGTGATAGGGGATATATACTTTAAGCAATTATTATTACGTTCATTAAGACAACGGGTAGCCGAGAATACATATCGCTTATCAATTGTTATGTTACAGGGAGTGGAGTAAATGACAGAACTAGAATTTGAACGTCAGCTAATTGAACAATTATCGTCAGGGATTATTAGTAGTACAGCTAACCAAATGGGAGATACTAAAGTTCCATACGGTAATATGAAGGTGTTTAAAAGCAAATTATGGAAGTATGAGCCAACAATTAAAACGACTGAAGATTTGTGGGAAAACTTTCGGTCTATTTTGTATCAATTGAATCAAAATCAATTGACACAACCATTAAGTGATACAGAGTTTAAACAGGTTCAAAAGGTTATTAATGAACTTTATACACCATATCAAGCGGGTCAATTTTTATATGGTATTAATGGCGTATCTCAAGTAGAAGTAGATCTTGATGATGGACGTCATGTATTCTTGACGGTATTTGATCAAAAACAAATTGGAGCAGGTAATACAGTATATCAAGTGGTAAGTCAAATTAAGCGAGAATCACAAATTGCGGGTCGTCCAGAACGTCGTTTTGATACTACACTACTTATTAATGGTTTACCAATCATTCAAATTGAGGAGAAATCTGTTAAACATTCTGTTGATGAAGCATTGAACCAAATGCATCAATATATTCAAGAGAAACAGTACAGTGATATTTTCTCAACAGTTCAAATTCTAGTAGCTATGACGCCTAATCGAATTAAATATATGGCGAATACAACGGCGGAGTTATTCAATAAGGACTTTGCATTTGAATGGCAAAATCCTAATGATAATAAAGTGGTTCGTAACTGGACTACTTTTGCTGATATGTTCCTTAGTATTCCAATGGCGCACCAAATGTCTACACTGTTTACAATTCTTGACGGAACTAAAAATAAGCAAATGCTTAAGGTTATGCGTCCTTACCAAGTATATGCTACTAAGGCCGTTTTAAATGAGTTAAAACGTGCAGACTTTGATTTGCCTATTAATAAATTGGGCTATGTATGGCATACCACTGGATCTGGTAAGACTATCACTAGCTTTAAAACAGCATGGTTGGCTAGCCGTATGCCTAATGTAGATAAGGTTATCTTCGTAGTAGACCGTATTGCTTTGACCAAGCAAACTGAAGACAATTATAAAGCGTATGATCCGGAAGGCTCCATAGATGATGGCGGTAAAGAGTATAACAATGTTAGTGGCACACAAAATACAGATGCTTTAGCGAGTAAATTGAATAAAAATGGTTATGGTATTATTGTTACATCTGTACAAAAGTTAAATACTCTTATTAAACGTAAAAATTTTGTGGTACCTAAGAAAAAATTTGTATTCATCGTCGATGAGGCTCATCGCTCCACGGGTGGTGAAAGCTTTGAAGAATTGCAAAAAATCTTTAAAGGCGCTGCATGGGTAGGTTATACAGGAACACCTATGTTTGATGAAGTAGTTGGTAAAAAAGGCACTAAGACTCATGAAGTATTTGGTAAATTACTCCATGCTTATACGATTCGCGAAGCTATTGCCGATAAAAATGTATTAGGGTTCAAGGTGGATTTTGAAACTACTATTGCAGAAGACCAAATGAAGCAAGAGTACTTACCAAAATTCTATAAGGCGCAGCATCCTGATTGGAACGAACAAGATATTGAATGTAAAATCGCTAATCTTACTGATAATGATATGGATGATATGATTGAACCTTGTTTCTATGATAATAATCCTAATCATGTACGATTAGTTGTAGAAGATATCTTCAAAAATTGGCGTAATCGCTCTAATGATGGTGCCTATAATGCTATGCTTACGACACATGTAGGTGGTAACCGTCCAAGTACGCCGATGGCATTGATGTACTTTGATGAATTTGAACGTGTTAATCAAGAACGAGCAGCACAAGGTTTGCCTACGCTGAAAGTTGGCGTTACGTTCAGCATGAGTACGAATAATAGTGATAACCAATTAACGACAAATGATGGTTTATTACGAGCTATGAATCATTACAATAAGATGTTTGGCACAAACTTTGGGTTAGATGATGTATCGGGGTATACACAAGATTTGACAACACGGTTGAATCAAACTGCAGAAGACGGGCAATATTTAGATATTGTTATTGTTGTGGACCAACTATTAACTGGTTTTGATGCTCCTAAAATGAATACGCTATATGTAGACCGTACATTGAAAGATGCATTATTAATTCAGGCCTATTCGAGAACAAATCGTATTGCTGATAATCAAGGTAAGCCTTGGGGGCGTATTGTTAATTATAGATGGCCAGCTAAGAACGAAGAACTCATGAATCGTGCGTTAAGTATCTATGCTAATAAAGCTTCCGCTGATGTACAAGAAACATTGATAGATACAAAAAAATTAGTAGATGCTGGTGTTTTAGCAAAATCTTTCAAAGAGCAATTTGAAGAGGTCAAACATGTAGTAGATCAATTAGCGGATATTACAGATACTTTCACAGAAGTACCAGCGAGTGAAGCGAAACAAGAAGAAATGTTTAATCTCATGCGTACCTATAGTTCGGGAATGTCTAAATTAAAACAATATGACCCAGAAACGGTTAATGGTGAGGATGTTGGTTTTGACTATGATAACCCAGATGAACTTGTTACACTACTTGGCATGACACCTGAACAAGAGGAAATGCTAACAACATCTTTATATAACGATTTGAAAGAACGGATTGCACAAATACATGATGTTCCTGTAGCACAAATTGAGTTACGCATGATTCATGTGAAAGATGTTAGTGTTAATTATGATTATCTAACTGAATTGGTAGAAGCATTAATGAATGCAGTGCATGAGGACCGTATGGATGTAGCTGCTGACTATCGAGATAAGATTAGTGATTTTGCTATGGCATTGGAAGACCGTCAATATGCAAAACAAATTAATAATGCTGCTGATGCGATTTATAGTGGTCACTATCCTCCTGAGGGACATCAAGTAACGTATCCCGTTCAATTGAAATCTAGTTTGGATATTATACATGATGCTAACACTATTATTGTAAAAGATAATATCTTTGACTTCCGTTTAAAATGGGGGATCATTGATGTTATTAGTAATGATGAAATATTGGAATTATTTGGCAGACATACCGCAGGCAAACAGGATCTCGACAGTACTGGACGTATTAGTCAACTGAAGAAAGATGCTCGTAAAGAATATCAAGCTAAGGCACAAGATAAAGAAGTGGCTGGACTTAATAAGATTACATATGGCAACGAGCTAGTTGCTGCATTATATAAATTTGCAGATTCCTATGTTAATGAAAGGTAGTGTTGTTATGGTAAAAGGAAAGAGGGGTTGCGATGAGTAAGGAAAAACGGAGCGTGCCTAAGTTACGTTTTCCTGGATTTACGGAAGATTGGGAACAGCGTAAGTTATCTGATATTACAGAAATTGTAATGGGACAATCTCCATCTTCTAAAAATTATACAGATAATCCGAATGATAATATTTTAGTTCAAGGAAATGCTGATTTAAAAGATGGAAAAGTAGTACCTAGATTATGGACTAAAGAAATCACAAAAACCATTGATAAAGATGGAATAATATTAACCGTTCGTGCACCAGTAGGGGATGTAGCTAAAACCAATTATAAGGTTGTACTTGGTCGTGGTGTTGCTGGGATTAAAGGTAACGATTATATATATCAGTTTTTACAAAAACTACAAAATAGTCGGTATTGGGTATCTCTTAGTTCTGGATCGACATTTGAATCAATTAATTCAAATGATATTAAAGATTTAATTATAGATATTCCGTCTATAGAAGAACAAACTAAAATTAGTATGCTACTTAATAATGTTAATTCTATTATTACCCTTCATCAGCAAGAGCCATTTCTATGTGGGAACAGCATAAATGGTGGGGTAGAATTATGTTAACAATAGAGGAAAAATCCGAACTATTTTATATTTATTATGAAAAATGGATACACATATATAAGGAAGGGGCTATTCGTGATGTAACAATGCGAAAATATGAGATAACGTTATTATGGTTAAAGCGATTAGTACCTAATCTTAGGCTTTCACAATTAAATAGAATATCATATCAACAACTATTAAATGATTATGCTGAATTTCATGAACGGCAAACAACAATGGACTTTCATCATCAAATAAAAGCGGCCATATTAGATGCCGTAGATGAAGGCCTAATTGATAGGGACCCAACAAGAAAGGCCATTATTAAAGGTAGGTCACCGAGAATTAAAAAGATTAAATATCTGAATCAGTTTGAATTACATACATTATTGGTGAATTTGAAGCTGACAGCAGAAATTAATTGGGACTGGTTGATATTGATAATTGCAAAGACTGGAATGCGATTTTCTGAAGCTTTAGCATTAACACCAAAGGACTTTGATTTTTCACATCAGTCATTAATCGTAGATAAGACTTGGGACTATAAAGGCACAGGAGGATTTTTACCTACTAAGAATCGCTCATCTGTAAGAAAAATACAGCTTGATTGGCAGACGATTATTAAGTTTTCAGAACTAATAAAAGGTTTACCAGATGATAAGCCTATATTTGTGAAAGGTCGTGTATTCAATTCGACAATAAATGGTGTATTAGAGCGGTATTGTAAAAAGTTAGGAATACCAGTCATATCAATTCATGGTTTACGACATACACATGCTTCATTATTACTTTTTGCAGGTGTGTCGATTGCAAGCGTAGCAAGAAGGCTAGGCCATGCAAGTATGACAACAACACAGAAAACATATATACATATAATTCAAGAAATGGAAAATAGAGATATTGATCTGGTGATGCGGTCGATGGCTGGATTATCTTGAGGATTATTTTGTAGAAATGGCTTTTACTGATGAAGGGTAATAATACTATCCATCTTCTCAAAAAGAGTCGAAATCTCTTTTTGTTCATTAAGCAGTGGAAATGTTAAATTAACTTCTTGTAAATCAGAATTATGTAAATGAACTACTGATTTTCCTTGAGCTCGCTTACTCAACTCTTTTTGTTGTTCCCCATTTGAGATAGTCAGAGCCAAAAATGTTGGATCTAGTAAGTGATTTACTTTAATTACATTCAAATCACCACCAATAATAATTCCTTGATTTTTAACAACTGAAGCACGAGAAATATCTTCTGCAGTTTCACCTGATGCTGGAACTATTACTTCCCCACCTTGGCTAATAACTGATTTATCTTTTAACTCAACAAATGTATCTACATTACTAATAGTGGTTTCATAATTTGTATAAAGCCGACCATATAGGATAATTGGATCTCCGGAAGGTGTTAAATCTGATTTAGAATAGCCATTACCTTTTGAGAATGTAGCTATATCCCCTAACTTACGCTGTTCCCAAGCATCAGTAAATCCTGGAAAACGAAGTTCTGGATAACGCTCTCCATTTTTCGGAAAAAGTTTCTGAAGTAACGCTTTTTTCTTCAAATTTAAGTGCTTAAGCTTACGCTGATGAAGGGTAATATTTTTACTTAATATGCTTAATAGAGTTCCTATTTTCTTCTGTTCCTCAATATTAGGAACTAAAAGTTCCTGATTTAAGAAATGATTATGATCCAATTTATTTGATGAATTTCCTGATGAAGTAATAGATTTTGCAAATATAGGAGCCATTACTCGTTCAAGTTGAATCGCATATTTCCAAAAATCTAAGTCATATTCAGTAATAGGTCTATAAATAGGAAATAGCTCTGAAATGATACCTGTACCTATATCGTTCAATACAAATCGGCCAAATTTAAATTCATTATTTGGATGCCCTTCAAAAGCTATATCGCCTTTTTTCATCACATAGGTACGAGTATCTAAATTATTTGATTGTACCTTATCGGGCTCCTGAAAATACATCTTTGCAACAGAAATCCATTTATCTCGTCCTAAAGTTCCATCATTACGTTCATTTACACGTTTATATAAATCCCCTAACTTACGTTGTTCCCAAGAACACAAAAAGAGGTAGAAAAGTCCTATTTGGTCTTTTCTACCTCTTTTCCTTACATTTTGACGCCTAATAGGGCTAATTGTTCGGCTATGTCTTTTTCAAGTTTTGCAATTTCTTGGTTATCTTGTTCAATCATACGGTTGATTTCATCAAGATCAAGTTCTTCTTCTTCCCCAAATGTGTCTACATATCGAGGAATATTTAAATTATAGTCATTCTCTTTGATTTCTTCGACAGATGCAACGTGTGCATATTTATCAATGCCTTGTCTATTACGATATGTCTCAATAATTTTAGCGATATTTTCTTCACTTAAATTATTTTGATTTTTACCTTTTTCGAATTCATTGCTAGCATCGATAAATAGTACATCCCGTGTCGTACGGTTCTTCTTAAACACAAGAATTGTTGTAGGGATACTTGTGCCATAAAACAAGTTCGCAGGCAAACCAATCACCGCATCAAGATAGTTTTTTTCTATAATGGTTTGGCGAATCTTACCTTCTGCCGCACCACGGAATAGAACACCATGAGGTAGAACGATTGCCATCGTACCTTCATTATTTAAATGATACAAACTATGTAATATGAAAGCGTAGTCTGCTTTAGATGCTGGTGCTAATTTACCATATTCACTAAAGCGTGGATCTTTAAGTTTACTTTCATTATTATCCCATTTAGCAGAGTACGGTGGATTTGCAACAACCGCATCAAAAGATCGTGGTCTATCAATACCGTCAAGGTCTGGACCATCTGGCCAGTCGTTTTCAAGAGTATCCGCATTATTCAATGTCATATTATTATAAGTAACACCATGCATCATCAAATTCATACGAGCTAAGTTACATGTTACATTATTAAGTTCTTGCCCGTAAAAGCTAACAGCACCTTGACGGGATCCATCAGGTAATTCATTACGAACTGTCAATAATAATGAACCAGACCCCATCGTAGGGTCATAAACTGTGAAAGTATCATGTTGAGATTTTATATTACCTGTTACAATTTTAGCCAATATTTGGCTAACTTCATGAGGTGTATAAAATTCACCACCTTTCTTACCAGCATTAGCTGCAAATTTACCAATCAAGTATTCATAGATTTCTCCAAGAATATCTCTACCATTTTCATCTTTGTACTCAATTTCATCTATTTTAGTTACAACCGCATTCAACGTTTTAGTTCTACCAGCAATTGTTGAACCTAAACCAGAATCACCAAGATTAACATAATTAAAGATCCCTCTAAAATCTGCTGCAGCTTCTTTATTAATTTCAGCATTCTTATTAAAGTTTTCAAATAATCGTTGATAATCGCTAGGAACAACAGAGCCATTATGAACGTTTTCAATCAAAGACGCCCAAGTATCCTCCGGATTAATAGCATATCCTAATGTACCTGCAATATCGATTAAACACCCCTCTAAACCAGCCTCTTCAACAAGTTCTTTATAGGCTTCATTAACAGATTTATCATCAGAAGTATCAACTAAATCATTATTAACAAGATATTCTTCTTGATGAATAGAAAGGTATTTATAAAATAGAAATGAAAGAATGTAGTCCTTAAAAGAACTGGCATCCATTGTGCCACGTAAATCATTGGCAATAGCCCATAATTGGCTAGAAATATTCTGTGCTTTTGATTCAGCCATACAAAATCTCCTTTATTTATACAAACATCTGTTGAAGTAATACTTTTTTCTGTAATTGTAAGTGCTCTAACTTACGCTGATGAAGGGTAACAAGCTCTTCAAGACTTAGAATTAGTTTTGTAATTTTAGTACGCTCATCTACTGATGGTATCAATATAGAAATATCAAGAAAATCTTTTTCATGAATTCTCCATTGACCATATACAACACCTTGTCTAAATCGCACCATCTTAGCAATAAATCTTGGTAATAATGACATTATTCCAATAAATTGACTATCACCAATAGATACACCATAAAAAATACTATATACAGGCGATATTACAGCTTTACCAGTTTTATTTATCCCTATAGAACCAGTTTCTAAATTATTAGAGCTATATATGAAATCTCCTAATTCAGTCCTTTTATATTTTTTTGATTGATCTAATACTAAAAAACTTCTATCATATCTTTCACCTTTTGGTATTACACCATCCCCCTGAACAAACGACATTAATGGATATTCATTTGTTTCCACCTGCTGTTCATTACGTTCAACTAATATATCTGATAACTTACACTGTTCCCAAGTATTCTTAAAGGAGGTTCGTATGAATAACAAATTTAGCACTGAGAAATTAAAATATTTTGATTACCTTCAAAATGTTATTACTAGAATGAATAATAATTCCTTTCAATTAAAAGGATGGTCTATTACTTTGAATACGGCTATATTAGGTATTATTATTAGTAATAATATTAAACAATTAATAATTTTAGCAGTATTGGAACTAGCTATTTTTTCATTCATAGATGCTTATTATTTATGTCTAGAACGGAAATATAGAGCTTTATATAAAGAGGTAATAGAAGGTCAAATGGAACATTACTTATTTGATCTGAGTGTTCATAGATTTGATGATATTGGCTATTGGAGTTCATATTTTTCAAAGACTATTTGTGGAGTATATATTACTCAGATATTTATTGATTTATTATTAATGTATGTTTTATAGTTTGTATATAAATGTAGGGGGAAGTAACATTATGGGATATAATATTTTTATTTCATTTAGATATAGCGATGGAAAACAATATAAAGAAGAATTAGAGCAATTATTTTCATTAGATTCTGAAATATATAATCGATCCGAAAACGAAGATCGCAGTATGATGTCAGAGGAAACAATTAGAGACTATCTTTATAAAAAACTTAAATCAACATCAGTTACCATATTTATAGTAACACCAGAATCATTGAAACATAAAAGAAATTATTATAATCAAATCGATGACTGGATATATGATGAATTAAGATACTCTTTAGAAAATAGAGTTAACAACCGAAGTAATGCTATGATTGCAGTGTATGTACCAGAAGTAAAGAACCAATTGATAGCCGTAAGCAATCATGTTTGTCCGATTTGCAAAAAAGAAAGCTCTGTTGACCTTATTTATGATGTTCAAAATTTATTTAGGAAAAATATGATGAATATAAAATCACAATATAAGCACAATAATTGTGATGGTATTTATGACAGTAATTATGACTCTTATTGTTCTCTTGTTGCTCTAGACGACTTTAAGAAGAACTATGAGAAATATATTTCGATTGCATTAGAAAAACGAGATAGAATATATGAATATAATATTATAAAACGAATCTGATAAATAGCTTAGAGGTTCTAGTAGCCATATTATTGAATACTAGAATCTCTTTTATTTAACTTTCATGAAATCTCTTTATTCCACATGTATAATACTTTCATTAGTCTATTGAGAGGGTAGATATAGATGAGAGATACTGCAAAACAAATTATAAATTACTGGTATACACTTGAATGTTTGCAACCGAAAGAGGTACCTAAGTATAAAGCAATTCCTAAGAGGTATATTAAAGACCTTGTATTCATTACTGAAAATGATAGAACTACTATTTATCAACAGTCAGTAATTAATCCTTTTTGGAAAAATTCACATGTTTCTACGTATGTAGTACCGTTACCAAATTATTCTTATAATTATTCTATTTTTGATGAGATTAAAAGTTTTAAGAATAAAAAGGACTATGTGTTAGATGACGAACATGCGGTTCTATTAAGTGTAGTCAAAGGGACTGAGGTACTAGAAGCTTTTATTGATAAATTAGAAATTGAGCATCCTGAAAAACCATATCTAGGGAATGTGTATAGTGCATCATTTGTTGCCGATGCAGATGGATATTATAAAGAGGGTAGTCTTCAAATTGCTCCCTTTATTTGGGTGATTTATCAAATGATGTGTCAGCCTGATGTAGAGTTTAAAGATATTAAGCTAGATGGTTGGGATGAGGTTGTTAAATCGATTGAAGATAGTTTTAATCTTTCTGAGGAAAAGGTATCCCTTGATAAGGCTACACATGAGATTAATGCGTATCTACAAGAGAATATTTTGAAGCCTATGGGTGTTACTATGTTTCGTGCTGGTGATATTTATGGCTACTGTGGATTTACGACAGAGGAGATTCAGCTTGTTAAGGCTGAGACAATGCCTATTAATGATTTAAAATCTAGTTTTTTCCTTGATGATCTACAGTTAGTGTTACATCATATTGATAGATTAAAGGATAATGATAAGGTATTGTCTTATATCAATAGTCTTAATCAAGATATTGAGCATTATGATTTATTAAAAGATACAGATCAAATGCGCAAGTGGTATAATCCGAAGGTTTTACCTTATGGTCGATGGCCTTCAAAGTTTAATTTATCCTTTATGCAGCAAATTGCTGTTAATATTGCTAAGGAGAATCCTAAAGATATCTTTTCTGTTAATGGCCCTCCTGGTACAGGTAAAACAACGTTACTAAAGGATATTATTGCTAATAATATTGTTGAGCGTGCTGCTAAGTTTTGTGAAAGTAATCATGTAAATGATATCTTCGAAAAGGTTGTTGGCCGAGATGGAACATCTTTTTACTATACTATACCTAGTGACATTACCGTATATGGCATATTGGTACTTTCATCAAATAACAAGGCCGTTGAAAATATTACATTAGAATTACCCAATATTTCCTCTGTAAAAGCGGGAACTAATGGGTCGACCTTATTTAATCCCGAGTTCTCAGACCAACAGGTTGATTTATCTTGTTTCGCTAAAGATGAGAAATATAAATATGTTAAATCGAGTGAGGTATACTTTACATTTTTAGCTGATCGTTTAGCAGAGAGTAATACGCAATGGGGATTAATTTCTGCTAGACTTGGTAAGAAATCTAATATCAATACCTTTATGCCTGCATTAAATGTATTATCCTTAGACATGTCTTCTATTATGCGTATGCCTAGTGCTCAAGATGCTTTTGAAAGTGCTAAAAGACAGTTTCAGGCTCAGTATAAGCTTGTGAAAACATTGTTTGCTTATGTAACAACATATGAAGAGAACACCCAATCAATTCAAGAGTTAAAGCTTAAAATCAATCAGTTACAAGAGGAAGTTGTTTCAATCGATGAACAATTAAGTAAATATGATACATTAAATGATGATTTGATGCAGTTGATAGAGCATAAAAATTGTATTGAGTCTAAATTAATAGAGTATAATGGTAAACGGTCTATTTTTGATAAGCTGTGGCACGCTACTAATTGGTCTATTTTAAAAGCTATGGGTAATCCTACATTATTATCGGTAATTGAAGAAGAGACTACAGGGCTTCAAACTGTTAAAGACCAATTGACTGCATTGCATCAGTTGGTTAATGAGCGTGAATCTATAATCAATACGAAAGATAGCTTATTAGCTGATATTAAAGATATTGATGGTACTATTCAAAAAGCAGAAAAGATAAAGCAAGAGATTTTAGGCACATTAAAATCTAGTGGTAAAGATACGATACATTGCTTTGATGATATAGAATCAAAATTAATGTTATCTGATGAGGATCGCGCAGAGGCGCACACGGCATTCTTATATGTATGTAATTATTTAAATGAATGTAGAGAGCGTTTATTATACGATGCCTTACAATTACAAAAGGCTGTCGTTATGAATGATGCTTTCAGAAAAAACATGCAATTACTTAGTCAGTATTGGGGCTCATTAAGTGATAGAAAGAAATTGCAGAAAAACTTTGACCTTGATATGATTTTCCCTGCATTACTTAATTCATTGATGATAGCCGTGCCTGTCATATCTTCCACTTTTGCTGCTGTGGAGAGGTTCTTAATTAACTGTAAATCTGAAAGCTCGTTAGGTACTATCATTATTGATGAAGCAGGACAAGCGTCACCTCATATGCTTGTAGGTGCATTATTTCGTGCGCAAAAGGCAATAGTAGTTGGTAATCCAAAACAGATTGAACCGGTACAAACTGTGCAGGATTTATTTGTAGAAAGAATTGGTGGCAAAGGTATTGGTAAGTATAGAAATAAAGAATTATCTGTTCAAAGCCTAGCTGATGCTCAAAATCCATTTGCAGGCATTATTGGTTCAAGCACTGGTAAAGATAGATATATACCAATACAAGGTGAAATTGCATTTGAATTGATACAAAAGTTACGAGCAAAAAACACAAGGTTTAAAGATATCTTTATCATTACACCATTTACTACCGTTGCATACGGATTTAAAAAGTACATGGAATCCATCAGTGATGATACTGTGAACTGGACGAAAGAGGATAATAAGAGCAGTTGGTTAAAGGATAATATCGGGACCGTTCATACCTTCCAAGGGAAAGAAGCTAAAGTCGTTATTTATATGTTAGGCTGTCAAAGTGATGGTTCTGCTAATGGCGCTATTAAATGGGTTAACGCTAATAATGTAAACGTAGCTTTTACAAGAGCAAAAGAATATGTATATGTTATTGGTGATGCTACTAAATGGGCAGAACTCAATACAAATCTTGCATTCGCTCAAAGATACTTACCTGTCTATATTTTAGAGGATATCTAGAAAATATTAGTTGAAGACGATACTTATAAATGACGAATATATTAAAGGTTATAACAATAAAATAGGGAAAGAAATCTTTCGATTTCTTTCCCTATTTAGATATGATATAATTTATATCAAAGTGAGGCATAAATGGTTTCGACGCCAGCTCTCGCTTCTCGAAATAGTATTTGAAGAAACGGTCTGACTTCTTTGTCGGGCCTTTTTTCATGCCACGATTAAAAAGCTAGCTTTTAGTTAGAGGTCAATCACTTTGCTGCCATGATAATAGTCGCTACAAGTATGCCAAAGGAAATCATTAAAGATAACACTTTGTATGTACTCATATTGAACACCGCCAATCCTCGAGTTGATTAGCAAAGACTGGACCCATTTAGAGGCCTCAAGCTCAATATAGTCCTGTTAATAACAAAAGTAAATAGATTAGAGGTTCCTAATAG